>PJEL010002608.1_pt1 | contig 16301 bp, 37 predicted proteins | sample 1853271 | NCBI WGS metagenome assembly PJEL01 (sample SAMN08108733, study PRJNA415343) | Invertebrate metagenome, whole genome shotgun sequencing project. | host: Globobulimina | place: Sweden: Gullmar Fjord | collected 2015-08
GTCCTAGTAGGTGTCACATATCAGGTATTTACCCTACCCCCCTATGGGGGTGCTATTTCGTGGCCTGAATCCAGTCTGGCAGCATACTTCTCAGCTCATTCGTTGATGGTTTGCGGCCTGTGAAACGCTCGAACAATTCCGACACAACACCGATCGCGGCTAGATGTATCTCATCCTTTTTGTCACGCGTGCCACCGTACTGGAGCGAGTCCCACGCCTTGGCTGACACGTTGACCGACGCACAAACACAATCAACAAACGCCTTAACCTCGTGTTCCTTGCGTGTTGCCTTTGCCATGCCCAAAGCCTCCGTCCTCCCTGACTGTCTTGCGGCTATGGCATGAAGCACATAGCGTTTGCAGGTTGTCCATATCATCACTACCACCCTTTGCCTTGGCGATGATGTGATCAATATGCGGCTCACCCTTTCCCATCACAATCCTGCCGCATCCCTCAGCCTGACAGGTGAAGCCATCACGCGCCAATACCTTATGCCGTTTGTTTCTCCACGCTTGATCATAGCCACGCCTGGCAGCGGTCGGGCGTTGGTCATCTGCTGACGCGCTGCGTCCCGGTGGCAAGCGTGGCTTGTATGTCTTAGCTGCCTTCGGCATCAATCAAATCCCACACATCAGGCATCGGCTCGCTGTAATCCTCGCCCGTGTCTGGCTCCAAGTATCCCACCGTGTCCAACCGCTCTAGCACATCACGACGATGGCTAGCGCAGTACCGCTCACCTTTTATCCTGTCCACCCTGCACCGCCCGGTTCGGGTCACAAATTGGCATCGTGCATCATCGCTCACGTTCCAAGTCTCTAATTCGTGTTTGCATATCTTGTATATCAGCGACCGCGCCATCGGTGCGTACAACCTCACCGGCCTGCAGTTTCAGCATGTCCTGCACAATACTCTGCATCTCACTCATCTTTGTGTCTTGTGTTTCGTTCTGCTTGGTGTTGTGCCCTACATCCGATCGTGTCACGCCTAATGCAATTGCACCACCAATAAGCACAAACGCAATCGTTAACAGCTGCAGTCCCAATTGAACAGTGTTTTTTGTTTTGTCGCTCACTGGATCATTCGCCCTTCTTTGCGCCGCCTCGACTCAAAGCGTACATACCAGTAGACACGCCAGCCATACCAGCGCCCACCATCAACGCCTGTTCATTGGCGTGGCCAAGCGCCCACATCACGACAAGGCCAAGGCCAACAGCGGTGACAAGGTTAGACTTCCAGAACTCAGTAGTTTTCCAGCCTGGTTTCGTTTCCATCAGATGATTACCTCCACCACTGCCGACATCGCGATATGCACGACGCTTGCAAGTGTTGATCTTATTTTGTGTGCTACTTGTAATTGAGCCAAAGCAACCTCTGACTCCAGGCGATTGTAAACGTGTGAAGCGTCGCGCCTGTGCTGATCTCCCTGTGCAGGATCAAGCAGGGCACGCTCGCCGATAACAGCCAACTGCGAAACCGCCAACCCTACACGGTCAGCTGTATCAGATGAATCAAGTTTGATCTGGTCAAGCAGCTCTTTGAGCTGTGCCCGCATCTGCTTTTCAAGTGATATAGCAACGTCGCCCATCATTGGCCGCCTTTCGCAGAATCAACAACAGCACGCATTGCACTCACATTATCAAATCGAATCTGCTTCTGGAAGGCATCAAGCGTTTCATCTGCTGCAATGTACAACTCATACTCAGGGCCAACTGTTTCATTAACGAACCGGTCCATCGGTGCAATCAAGATCGAACTTGTTGGAGCGCATCCGGTGGCAACAATGGCTAGCAACCCCAAACATCCCGAAAACTTGATTTTTGTACGCATGATGTTGATTCCTTGGAATAGTTCGGCTACAGATTATATGATGCTATCAACTCTAGTGCAAGGTATGACCTATGCCGAGATCAGTCAAACGCCCCGAACGCATCATCATATCAGGCTGTGAATTTTCCATAGAATGGGCAGACGCTGCCACAATGGACAGTCATGGCGAACTGTACCTATCTAAAACGCTCATCAAGATTGCAATCAGCCAATCTGAGCAATTCAACAAACAGACGCTATTTCACGAACTAACGCACGCCGCGCAAGAGTTCAGCGTTTCGCCATCAGATATTGTGCTGCTCATGGCTGCCGATAGTGTGGAATCTCTGATTCTGCCTATGGGGAATGTGCTGTGGGCTACGCTCGTACACCCAGACAACGCCGCCGCTGTCAAATACATGATCGGCTAAGATATGCCAAAGAAACGCAAACCAATCACCAGCCCGTTCACGATCAGAGAAACATCAAGGAACGTGCATGTTGTCACACTCGACCCGAAACGGAAAGAGTGGTTTTTCCTGCTCATGTCTGATATTCACCTCGACAACCCAAACTGCCTCAGAGAGAAGTTTTTTGAGCATTTGGAGCGCGGTGCAGCATTGGGTGCCGGTGTCATTCTCAATGGTGATACCATGTGCCTAATGCAATGTCGGGGCGACAGACGCGGGGAACATGGGGCTAAGTTACACCGCGATGAAGTGCCGGCTTATGTTGATTCAGTCATCAAGGGCACTGCTGACGAACTCGCCGAATATGCACAATCAATCATGGTCATCGGTCGAGGCAACCACGAACAAGCCATCGTAAAATACTGCAACACCGACCCAACAGTGCGGTTGGCTGAGCGGCTATCGGCAATCACCGGGCACAAGGTACATCATGGCGGATATGGTGGCTGGCTTCGATTCAAGGGCACACAATCAACCCAGCGTGATTCGTTGCTCTTGCGGTACTTTCACGGGTCAGGCGGTGGCGCGCCCGTCACCAAAGGATCAATACAACTGCAACGCATGGCAGTCAGGCACCCGCAGGCAGACGTGATCCATATGGGCCATGTTCATAACCGTGTAACCGTTTCGCATGAACAAGATTGCCTCAGCAGCGGGAATCAAAGCTATAAGCGTGAATTGCGGTGCATCATCACGCCTGGATATCAGGATTCCTACAAAGATGGCTATTCTGGTTGGTCAGTCGAGTCTGGGCACGACCCAAAGCCGTCAGGGTGTACGCTGATGCGGATATATTGGACACCTGATAAGCGTTCCACACGCTCGCGGATGGCTTGTGAGTTTACTGATTGGGGCTGAGAATCCGGCCCTTTCGTCGATTCCCGCCACGCCATTCCAGCCAACTGGACCCCGTACCAACATTGGGTGCGGGCAGTTTCCACAATTCACCCCCAACCATAGGCACGAACGTTGCAGCCTGCCCTGTGGAGTTGAATAGCACAACCGGGCCATCGTGTGCAACGACGCGATGCCAGCCGCCTTGCCGATCTGCCGACGTTTCAACCAGTCGAGTCTGCCCGCCGTGCATGATCTTCATTGTGTATATGTCAGATTGCTCAATCACAACCGGGTACTTTGCACCCTTACGAATCGCCGCATAATCAGACATCACTGGGAAATCAAAATAGCCCTTTTCGCCCGTCTGGGCCTGTTCATTCGTCGAAAGAACAACTTTCCATGATTTCACGATCACCGATTCGACGCGGATCACAGGCGACTGAAATGGGGCCTGGTCGTAGTCGAACATAATCACCCGACTGCTGAAAACAGCCGATTCGCCGGATACCGCCAAAACGTCCGCGTGATACCCGGTGCTGCTCAGCCCTGCCCATGTGTACCGCCGCCTCAGATGGCCTCTATCGTCAACCCACTCCTCAAAGACACGATCGCCCAGCAATACCCGGAAACAGTCTGTGCGGGCCTCCTGAGAGCTTAGGACATCAACCGCGTGGTGTTCGTCTGTCTCATACGCATCAGACACCATCAGCAGCCCATCAGCACCGCCGGCCATCGGGTAGGCCAGCATGTCAACAGCGCCCACATCGAACGAACTGACCTGCACGCCGGCAAGATCAAACACAACCACGCTCCGAGAATCCGCCACACCCGGCGCACTCGCTACCGCGATCTCATACACATCATCACCATCGAAATTGCCGACGCTGATGTTGTACACGCCAACGCCAAACGATTCATAATCGAGAATACGCGGCCAGCCGGGGAGATACTCTAGCGACTGATCCAAAACGGCAACCTTGGTTTGTTGGTCTTGATATGGGAAGCCTAGCACAATCTCATCAAGGCCATCGCCGTCGAAATCATGGGCAACGATCGGCCCTAGATTGCTGCTCGTCAGGTCAACAAATGACAAGTGCCGGATCCGCTCACCACCATCATCAAAGACATGCAAGCCTGTTGCATCTTTCAGGATGATCTCATCGCCCGGCGTGCCGTCGATCTCGCCAATGGTGAACGGTGTGAAGCCATAGGCGTTGCCTGAGCTTGTTTCGGCACTCCACAAGGGCAATCCGTCCCAATCAAACACATGCAAGCCCTCGGCCTGCGTGCTGCCTCCGGTGAACTGCATCGCCAAGGCAGTGGAGCCATCGTCGCGGGTGTACGCGGTCGGCTGGCCAATCGCTTGGAACTGCTCAGCCGTTCTGATGGTTTGTGCGTGTGCGGTGGTGAAGCTGGTGAAGCCCAGCACGACAGATAGTAGAAATCGCTTCATTGTTCGAGTCTCCGTATACATTATACACGAAACGCCCGAACAACTTGGCGTTTATTTCCTTACATGTCCCAACACTACACATTTAGGCCAGCCATGAGATTAGAGATACGTTTGATGATCGCGTCAATTAAATCGCTGTTTCCGGGCCTGTGTTCACAAAGATAGCCAAGATGATCAAAAGCTACCCCTATCTCTTTGAATCTCTCCACCGGGGTGCAACTCCTCAGAGTGGCAAGTGTCGATAATGCCGCCTGCTGTCGCTTTTCTGTTGTTTTTGCATGATTTTCCTCTGCTAACCTTTTACGCCCAGCAAAGTCGCCTTCGAGCATGTTCATACTCACACCCTTTCCTGTTGGCTTCTTGAACCCTTCCGGTAGTTTTTCGCTATCAGTCATTTGGATTGCTCCCTTTCATCAGGTTTGCCGCTACTTCCACTTCATATTGATTATTGTTATGATAAGTTGGCACAGCATTATCAGAATACCCGCGATCACAGTACATGCTGCAACAAGCAGGACAGAAAGTCCAACAATCACTACCGCCATATCCGTAATATTTGGAAACAAGGCCCATGCCCACACGCCCAAATCCACCACAATCATTAGCACAACGATGGTGCAGCCCAAAAGCATAAAAAATTCTTCATTTTCGCGTTGTGATGTTTCGGTTACAAAAATTGGTCGTTTCATCACACCACCTCCCGGATTGTCATTGCTTCGATTCTGACCTGCACTACAAAATCAGTATTTTCAAAAGTTGCCACACGTCCGTCACCGCCCGCAATCACAGGGCAGGCTATGGCGTGTATCGAGTCGTACTCGCTGGGTTTTACATATATTGGGCGAGAGCCGAGCCTAAGATCTTTATCCCCAGCCCGCCAAAATACACCCCCAGCAGGAATATCACCCAGCCTTGTCATTTTTGTGCTTTTGGTTATTTTGATTAATGTATCAGTCATTTGTAGCCCTTTCTTGTTATTGCATTTCTTCAAATCGCATCGCTGAACCGTTGAATCGTAGATCGACCGTGCCAGCAGGCCCGTTGCGCTGCTTGGCGATGATCAATTCTGTTTTCTCGGTTGGGCAGTAGTCCGGTTCATCTCTGTTGTAATAGTCCTCGCGGTACAGCATGGCGACAACATCGGCGTCTTGCTCGATAGATCCAGACTCCCGCAAATCGGCCAATTGTGGCCGCTTGACCCCCCTATCCTCCACTTTACGCGACAACTGTGACAGACAAAGAATCGGAATACCGCATTCACGGGCTAGAGATTTCATCCCTCTGGAGATCTCGGCAACCTCCTCTTGCCGGTTTGATCCGCCCTTATTACTAGAACCTGACATCAATTGCATGTAGTCCACGATGGCAATCTTTGGCTTGTGTTTGATCATCGCGTGCCTGAGCTTGCTCCTGACTTGAAAGATCGACAGCCCGCCCTGGTCGTCGATGTAGAACGGGTAGCCATCCAGCCGGCCAACCCCCGCCCCTGCGCGGTTGATTTCATCCTTGGATCCAAAGCACCGCCTGAGCTTGGAAAATGATACGTTCGATTCAATCGAAATCAGACGCGCGCCAAGCTCTTTTTTTGACATCTCAAGGCTGAACAGAATGACACCATTTCCAGCCGCCGCAATGTTCCTGCCAATGGTCAAGGCCAAGGCACTTTTTCCCATGCCTGGTCGAGCTGCTAAAACGATCATTTGGCCATCGTGAAACCCGCCGCCAAGAATATCATCAAGGCTCGGAAATCCGGTCGAGATTGCAGGCTCGCCGCCGCCTATCAACCACTCCATTGAATCGCCTAAAAGGTCATGCAGCGATTTTGGCCCCTCATCGCCGATTTGCTTTGTAAGGCCGTAGAACGCCTCCTGAGCCGTATCTAGCGCAGACTGGGGGTCTGAGTCATCTTGACCTATCTGAACGATTCTAGAGCCCACACAGACGATTTGGCGGCATCGTGCGGTATCTTTGACACGCTCGGCGTAGAATTTGGCGTTTCCGGCCACCGGGCACGACGCGACTAGGTCCGCCAGGTATTCCGCACCGCCCACATCGGCAAGCGATTTGGCATCGTCCAATTCCGCAATCAGCATCATCACATCAAGCGAACCGGATTTGTCGTATCGGCGAACAATCGCCGCGTATATTTCGGCGTGTTTTGGGATGGCGAAATCATGCCGTGAAAGCTCGGTTGAAATCTCGCCGATTTGGGTGCTGTCGAGTATCAGCGAACCCAGCAAAGCACGCTCTGCATTTTCGTCCATCTTCGGCGGGACATGGTGCAGCTCAGCCAGTGTTTTTTGTCGGTCCTCAATCGCCATAGCAAACCACGCTTTCCCCGGTCAGCTCGGCCGCCGGAATTTTCAATTCGTCAGCATTCAGAACGTTCGTCAGAACCAGCTCGTTCACATTCCACCGGATGCCCCCGGATACCCGCGTATGTTCGCAGACGTCGCTATTGCACGCTTTCCAGACAATCCCCGCCTGTGCCAGCCCACAAACCGCCTTCGGCGTGATCTGCTCATCCGGTGGGCAACCGCCGTTGCGAGATGCCCCGCGTATTGCCGCGACAAGCCGCGCGGAATTAACGTCTTTTTCAGAAACAGAAAGTTCGTCGATGTGGTGTGCGTGTATGTGAACGGCTGTCGGGGTCAGTCCGGGGAAGTCTGCGGCCAGCTTTTTGGCGATACGCACCCCGTATCTTTGCAATGCCCTGATCGTGTCATGTCTGACTTCTGAAAGATCTGGCTGAAATTCCCCCCCGCCCCCGCTGGGGTTTGGGGTTGTGCTGTTCTGTTCTGTTCTGTTCTGTGGCGCACTTTCGCTCATTTCCCCCTTTTGCACGTTTCCGGGCATGTCTTTCTGGCGTGTCTTGCTGTTGTAAGTCCGCCAATTGCAAAGGGTTATGTCATCGCCGTCAATCTCAATCGCTCCAGCTTCGCGCGCACTTTTGCACATTTCGCGGAAATTTCGCTCGCTCAGCTCGTGAGCCTTCAAAAACCATTTTTCGCGCACTTTTGCGCGCCCGGCCCTTCCGTTGGCCTTGATGTAGCCGACCAAATACACCCACGCAAGGCGATGGCCGGCGGTGGCATCGTCGAACATTTCTGACCTAAACCAGTCAACAGATAACGGGAACCAGACGGCATTTTTGCTCATGATTCACCACCCTTAACGGTTAGCTGGATGAACTCGCCGCACTTGTCGTAACCTGACACAGATGGCCAACGGGTGCGATCATAACAACCGGGTTGCGGGTCAGGATCAGGGTGGTAAATGACCTGGGGTGGAAACCTCATGCACGACCCGCCGTGATAATTGCCCAATCTGTCGCTATACCACTTGCAATTGCGGCACGATTCTTTTGGATACTCAACCATAATTCACCACCCTTTCGCGGCCTTGAAAAGTTCCTAATCACCAAGCCTGAACGCCCCTAGCTTCTTGCCCAAACATGATTTCATCTCCCCCGGATCTGTTCCAAGCTACTCCGCATTCGTTGTGCGCCCGGACAGTTTTGATCTTATCCTCCACCCACACCCATCGGTCATGAACCTCGCCAACAAGTATATCTTCACCACACCACCAGCATTTGTGTTGCTTTCTGGCCTTGATTTTTTTGTATCCGAATACGCTCATAATTCACCACCCTTTCGATCAAAGATCAAACATCTCGATAACGGCAATTATCAGAGAAATCAGCACCAACGGCACAAGGTAAACCGCAAGGAGCGCCGCCGCCGGCTCATACTTCCACCACAGCCACCACCCTTTCAGTCGTTTCATTGTGTGGCCTCCTGATGATTCAGTGTTTCACAAAGCGATATTGCCGCCTCGATATCTTCGTCATCAAATTCCCATTCGCCCGGATCGGATCGCCCACAGTGTTCACACGACGGCCCCTCGTTCCATTCGCCGCACCACCAAGATACAATCCGGTTGGGGTGGTGTTTCTTTTTGTCCATAACAGACATCATGCCCGAATCATAATCTATGTAATATCTAGTCATCACTCCACCTCCTCAGCCTGTTCGTGATGTTCTAACAAGTCGCCCGCCAGTGTTTCAATCTTGGCGAGCCTTTCGGCTTTCCGCTTCTCAAGATAATCATTCTCTTCTTTTTCTAATGCGGAAACGCGATCAAGGAAAGCTGTTGTCAATTTTTGCAACAACTCTTTGTTTGTGTGCCTGTAGACTCTGAAAAACTCGCCAGAAGATGATTCGATTTCAATACTTGCTTCGGATTCTGTTTCGGTTTCTTCATTATTATGAAATCTCAACTGAACATTTGACCCTCCAAACAAAACGAACCAAGTGCTTATTGTAGATGTGAGGCGTTCAAGCTCGTTCGCATTCCCCCCGCCAGCATAAACAATCTCTCCCGCCTCGATCTTCTGGCATATTACACCGATAAGTTTCTCTAGATTCGTCATCACTTACCCTTTCGATTGCGTTTTTTATCTGTATACGGTCGGTTCATCATGTCCATTGTCATCACCGTGATGGCCATCTGCTGGGCTTTGTCCCATACCACGACCACGAACCGCCCCCGGTGGTGAACATAGTGATACGCCTTACTGCTGGCCGGCCCCGGCTCGCCCGGCATTGACCGCCTCAACGATCTGCCCTCAATGATTGCCCGCTCGACCTGCTTTAATTCACCGTATGGATCATCAGTAAAGCCGAAACGTTGGGCCAGCCTGATCGCCGCGTGTGGGAGTTGGTCAGAGATTCGCGGGGTTGTCATTGGTCGCTGTCCTCCGGTGTCAAATACACAAAACCCCTTTCGCCCGTCGCTGGGTCAATTTGCCACTCAGTCACTTGTGCGGCAATGGCTGCGTCTTGCATAGCCTCTTGCTCAAAGCCATTGCCAACATGAAGCCCTGTCATTAATCCAACGAAAATGCCAAGTACAAAACCAAGCGCCCAAGTATAAAGTGTTTCGCCTATATCTTTCATCACTCGCCGCCTTTCTGAATGTGCTGTTCAATCGACGCGATCAGCCTGGTTAGATTATCCTCACCAATGTTGGAGCAATCAAAGTCTGTGTATCCTTGGCTGGCAACGTTCTCGGTACCGCGCCTATTGTGGCTCAACTTGAACACATGCCGCCAGCCAAGCAGGTCAATATATTCGCTGACTGGTTCGATTCGCCAACAGAAACCATCAGCAGCCGAGTCTATCTTCCAACTAAAATTAAGCCGGTCCGCTCGCGCAAAAACCCGGTCTTTGCCCTCATCATCATCACCATCATCATCAGACTGCAGCTGCATCGCCGTTGCGATCCTCTTAGCCGTTTTAATGGTCTTGTTTGATTTCGCCCGCCTTGTGTCCTCAACCTTTGTTAGCTCATACAGAAACGGGTTTGTCTCAGTCTTTTTCAGTAGCTTGTTAAACATTAGTTTTGCCCTTTTATTTGTTCGTCATCAAATTATTTTTGCACTGCACTGATAATCCTCGCCTGCTCAGTATGCCGTTGAACACAAGAACTCATTTTTCGTCCAATCTTTGTATGTTTTGGGGTCAATACGAACGAACTGTTTTGCCCCTGTGGGATACCCGTGTTCCTCTGGCATCCAATCTACATTTTCAACCTCTACCACTGATACAACCCTATCAATCGTGGTGTATTCAAGATCGTATTCGTGCCCTACATCATTCAGCATGAACACGATTGCATCATCTTCGTTGGTAGCAACAACCCATTCCGTTTCTTGCCCATCAAAAAGCTTGAACACAAATCGCCCTTGCGGTGGCTCCCTCGCCTGCTCATCCAACAGCCCCCGGATGTCCGGTGCTTGCCAGCCTTCGGGCTTGAGAATCTTTCCGTCTGCACGTTGTCCCCCGCCGTCTTTGGCCATGTTCGCGGCATGTACCGCGTCCCATAGTGGAGCCGGATCAATGCCCATCTCCACCAGGCGACCAAGGTTGACATAGATTGAATCAATCACGCCGTCAGCGATGCCGGTGATGTCATCATCAACCCCGGCCAGGTATGTCTCCATTAATTCTTCAAACTCAAGATCATGTCGCAGTACGTTGCGGACCTCATCCAGCAATCGTGGCGAGTCCCCAATCGGTACACCAAATTTCTTGTGAAATTCCTTCACGTCATTGAACCAATTGCTGCTCATTTTGTCCTCCACATCGTTAATTCATCTGCTTGTTTCTTGATGGTTTTTTCTGCCTCGGCTAAATCAGATTTGATCTCTGCGTTTTCTTTGTCGCAAAACTCAGACAAACTTTCGTCGGTCATAAAATACCCAATAACTTGGCATTCTTCAGTCCACGCCCCCTCGTCGTGATCGAACCTCATACGGACCATATCGCTATCGTGGTCTCTGGTTGGAATCGAGTAAGAATCCCAAGGCCCGCCGTATGTAGCCACCCATCCGTGATCTTCGTGAGAAATGTACATGAAAAACGGCCGCCCCGTAATAGGGCACTTGTCCGGTATGGAATCCTTGTACATATCCCGGTACTCTGTCAGATTGTCAATTTCCAGCAGTAACCGTTCAAGCGTTTCGTGCCCCCATCGGTCGCAATACTGCTCGGCAGTGTTCTTTTTTTTACACTCGGCCAACTCGTTTCTGATGTCATCTATTGTCTTGCTCATTGCTTATCCTCCTGCCAAAGTGTGAATGATCCACATTGTTCCCAATGCGTACCAAGGAAATGTGATGTAGCCCCAAGATGCTTTGGCAACCGCCCCATCGGAAACCCGCTGCTCAATCTTGTCTGATGGCTCTGGCATCTTTGTTTTCAACACCAATAGCAAGTAGTACAGCCCGCAACAGATGCCGTATGGTGGCGTGTCTATGCCGGTAGCGGGCAGGATGAACCAATCCCACCCGCACGACAACACAAAGCCGCAACACGTCACCAGATACACCAGCACCAGCACATACCACCCGGCCAGCTCTCTATCTTGGTCTTTGCTGCTCATTGTCTTTCCCTTCGTTCAATCATTGCGTTTGCTTCTGCAAAGCGGATCTCGGTGATGAAGTCGGCCAACTCATGCACGGTTGGGTATGTTCCCCCGGTTTGCTGCCGCCATGAATCGACAGGCGTGTATGCCGATACATCAACCTGCCCCGCAAAGTAATCCCGCAGGGTCATACCGTTTTGTTTTCGGGGTTCCCTCACGATTTCGTCGTATATATTGCGGTCTTGTATTTCATAGGACAAGGGAAACGCCGGCCCGCCTGTGTTGATTTCTGTTTCGCTAGTTGTCATTTGGATTTCCTTTATTTTTTTTAAGAAGTTCTTCACATAAGAAAATGTGAACACAGCCCGATGCAATCATGGCCGCCGCTATGGCTGGTTCTTCATCGTCGGATTGGCTGGCGGCATTTCCGGCAATCATTATTTGTTCAAGCGTTTCACGGCTGAAACAACGAATCATCAGCTCTAACGCCATATTCAAACCTCTGATTTTTGCCTCTGCTTCTTGTAGTGTCATGTTTTGCCTAGTGCTGTCCATCATCATCGCCTTTCGTTGTTGGTTTCGCGTCCCAGTGTTTCACCGGCTCGCCGTGTTCTTCTAGCTTTCTGCGTTTCCATTCTCGCGTATCCTCCTCGTACCTAGCTTTGATTGTCATCTGCACATAGCACGCAGGCTCAGTACCGAACTGAGCAATAAGAGAACCCTGGGCCGCCGCGCCGTTTTTCACGTCGTCAGTCAATGCGCGGTGACACGGGTTGTCAATATGTGCCTGGCAGTCCGTGTAGAACTTACAGAATGTCATATCTCGGTAGCAAATCATTGATTCACCCTTCCCACGTCACAACATCCGGATTGCCCCGGTGTTTTTCAACGTTGTATTTTTCAATCGTGTATGCGTTGATTGTCGCGCCCGGCGTGTGCGAGTTGCTGAACCGTTTACAACACTCAATTGAGCAAACAAGATTGTCGTCTTTCATGACACCGGCTTCAACCATCGCGTCAATTGTTGATTTCAGCAAGTTATCAAGGTCCGGCTTTTTGATCACGCAAGGATCCGCGAACCGATGTTTCAGTATGCCCGCATTTTTCCCCGTTCCCCAATGATTATCGGGTCGGTGAAACCAAAAGATGATCTGCAGATGCACCGGTGTTGCGATGATCTTGGTGCAGCTAGTTTCAATGAACGCCTTTTTCACAGCAGCCCGCCAGGGTTTCGCAGAGCTTGGCGTATACATCGCAACCGTGTATTGCCCGCTGTGCTTCTTGAGAACCCGGCCTCGTGGCCTTGGCTGTGGTGCCGGGATGCCGCGTGCGAATACGCCAGCATGCAAGACCTTAACCAAGTCCGGCTCAGTCTTTTTGCAGAGATTCATCAGCCGCATCAGTGTTCCCTTTCAAGATGATGGAAACCTCGCAGTGTGCCGGAACACGATCCCAGCACACCGCAAGCCATCCGGGTAGGTTTCAAAATCAGAAAGGAATATCGTCCTCGGTAATCGCCTGATGATTTCCCTGTGGCGGCTGCCCCACAGCGGCCGCGTATTGCCCCGTACCGCTCCCCGCTGCTGCTGCCGCCGGCGGGAATGGTGTCAGCTCACACTTCGGATCATTTGCCCGCACAGCGTTCTCAGATCGCATGATCGTATTCTGCATACCCTTCGACAGATTGTTGTAGATGTTCATGTCCGGGTTGTCGATGTCAAACATCACGCTGGGGATTGTTGCGGATGGTGGGTGTGTCCCTGGTGGCAGTTGCATCACCGCGTTCACGTTGGCATATGTTTTCCGCCCGTCTTGTGGCGGGCTGTGCATAATTTGAAGCATACACGGCTGCCCCAGTACCTTGGAGACATCAAACTTTGCCATCTGTTCGGCAGTGAACGCCGTGCCCCGCCATGTCGTTAAGTCTTTGAGAAGATGCGCCTTTTCGCTGAGCGAGTTTGTGTAGCGTTTCGACACTGTGAACGGCTTGTTATCGTTGTCCGGGTTTGGTAGTGCTGGAATCTCCCACATCAAAACCATCTTCTGCTGTTCGTTTCCAAAGTTGTTGATGTGTGTCCCGATGTCGATGACTGCCACGCATACCGCGTGGTGCATTCCCTCCGGACACGGTGCAAAGTCTTTGCCGCCGCCCTGGTTGCTTGCTGTGAGTCCCATAGTTGAAAGCCTTTCTTTGTTAGAGCTTTATTGGTTTCGGTTCGGGTAGGTGATACGCGTTGCATGGTGGGTAGAACGCTTCGCGCTCCTCGATGAAATCCACCCCCGGCGGTATCTCGCCAGTCGATTCAATGTGTTCCTTGATCGGTGTACGCCGGGCAATCTTCAAATCAAGCGCATCCGGACAATGGTCTTTGCACCACTCCAGCACTTCAAGCCCGTTTTTGATCAACACGGTTGATGCCTTTTTGCGATACCCGGCTCGGCCGTGTTCTAGGCTGACTGATTTGGCCTTGCCCTTCTGCATCTGCAGACGTTGATCAATGGCCTGTTTGAATTGAATCCCGTGCCGGAATGCCAAGGCCCTTGCCTCATTGCGGATCCGGTTGCGGTTGGCCTCAAACTGCTTGACAAGCACTTCCTCAGCGTGCTTGAACTCCTCGACCTTGCGAATGTACCACTCGGTAAGCCACTCGCCCGCCTCCGGATCTCGCATGTTCATCTCAGCCGCGTACTGGGCATCAATCAAGTTGATCTCTGCTTCCATTTCGGCTGCTAGATCGCCCTCGATGTCCGGCGGTTTGTTCGTTGCTATTGTTGTCATTGGTTAACCTTTCAAATCAAAATAAAAACTAAGGGTGATGAACGCCGCCGCGTACACGATGAAGAACACTACCCAAAAAAGAGCAACCACCGCTTTTTCTTTTTCTCGACCGTTTGCGCGAATTGCGTCAATCTGGTCAGCAAACCACGCGATGGTACCGACCACGCTCGCTATTGCTATCACAATAAACGGTGCAGCTATGATGATGATCGCAACCCAGACGATTATTGGCATCACTTGCCCCCCGGATCTGACATTTTTCTAGAGCCATACCGAGGCACCAGATACCAGTCGTACCATTTACCGCACTCGCTACACTCAACCATATCAGCCTGCCAACGCTTGTCATCTTCTGGCCCATCTGGCAGCATGTGGCCGCAATGCGGGCAGGTTATATCTTCTGTCAATTCGGGCATTTTGGGTTTCATCACTCAGCCTTTCGTTTTCTAGTTCTCTTTGGTGGTGTAAAGCCCGTACAACGCCTGCACAGCAATTCTTTTCGTTCTGATCCCTTCCATCCGTTGCCGGTCAGCTTGGCCACATGAGCCGCGTCTGTGCTGCCTGGTGGCATCCAGTAAGTGTACCCCCAATTACACTTCTTGCAGCGTGTTTCGCATTGAGTTGTTTTCGGTAGTCCGGTTGGAGCTGTCATCTGTGTTTCCTCACGTTGATCACGTCGGCAACCGTCACGCCCACGCCCGCAATGATGAAAATGCCGATGATCAATATCACCAATCCCCATATTGACCCGACAAAATCAGCCAGCCAAAGAACACTCATTGTCATCACCGCCAGGCTCAGGACAGCCGCGCCGCACCACACCAACATTTTCAGGCAGTGCGGGTATTGTTTGCCGTGCGATATCGGTTTCAGTCGCCTTGATGTTTCAGATGGAATCTGTTTCATCCGTTGCCCCTTTCGCAGCCTCGGCATCTTCGCGGGTGGAGTATGTCGCTTTGAAGTTGGGCAGATACCACTCGTTGTTTTGAGGCTCTTCAATGTCCCACTCAATTTCATCGCCGTTTCCGTCTGTGCTATCCACGCAGCACATTCCGACCATATGGGGCTCTACCTCACCATTTACGTTGAATCCGTACACGTCCCTCCCCGGCACAACCCGCACCCCGTTCCCCGTCAACGGCAATTGCTCGATGGTCTCGTTCGCTTCGTCGAGTTCGGTTTGGAGGACTTCAATGGTCTTGTCCAATTTCTTTCGGTCGTGCTGCATGTGCTTATACATTCGATAGTGGAATTTACGACCACCTCCATACCACGATTTTACACGCAACCGCTTGTATTGTTTCTCTGCCTGCTGTGTACGCCGGTGCAGTTTCCTGTTTGTCTCTCTCGCCTCGTCGAGTTTGGTTTGGAGGCACCTCGGACAGGGTGCAGTATCATCATTCCATAAAGGGACTTCCCCGTGTCCATGACAAAGTTCGCAATCTCCAGCCGAATAGGCTTGATTTTCATCACTCATCCGTTGCTCCCTCCTCGGTAGAAAATACGCCCATAATGTTTTGAGTCTCATACGGCTCATCGTCACTTTTCGCTGCCTCAGCAGCCTTTTTGCGTCGTACAGCGGACGACCACAAAAGTTTAGCGTTTGAGTAATGATCTCCCTCGTGGCCAAAATGTTTCTTGACCCACACCATCCATTTCGCTCTCCCGGACAATAGGATGATTTCATCAAACTTCTCAAGTTCGGTTTTGAGACGGTCAATCTCATCATACTGACAAGACCAACACAAGATTTGATCTTCATCCGATGGTTCGTCGCAACCATCACTCAAAGCCAAAATCCTGAAACATTTTGAACATTCTTCAGTCATCCGTTGCTCCTTTCGCGTTGGCGAGAACCTTCTTAGATTCGTCGCATATCTCGCACACTTCACCAGTGTGATTACAAAGAAAACACTCCTGAATCTGTTTCTCCAACGCCTCGACCAGCGGGGCGTGGTTGTTGACGTGGGCAAGTGTGATTTTTGCGTAATACTCAGATATGCCTTGTGTAACCAGTTTCTCGTTTGCG
>PJEL010002609.1_pt1 | contig 16296 bp, 27 predicted proteins | sample 1853271 | NCBI WGS metagenome assembly PJEL01 (sample SAMN08108733, study PRJNA415343) | Invertebrate metagenome, whole genome shotgun sequencing project. | host: Globobulimina | place: Sweden: Gullmar Fjord | collected 2015-08
GAAGGTGCTAATCTTACAAATGGTAACCTTACAAATACCAATCTTAAATATGCTAATCTTGAAGATGCTAACCTTTATAATGCTAATCTTGAAGGTGCTGATATTGAAGGTGCTGACCTTAGAGGTGCTAATTTTATTGGTGCTGATCTTTCAAATGCTAATCTTGAAGGTACTGATCTTGAAGATCCTAATTTAGATAATAATAAAATAAAAAAAGTTAAAAATGAGGAAATAAAAATGACACCAGAAAGATTTAATAAAATTTTAGAAAGACGATTAGATTTAATCAAAAAAGTTCTTGGGAAAAAAGCAGGAGAATATTGCAAAGGGGATAATAGACTCCATAATTTTGATGTGGCAGCCAAAAGAAGAGATAAAACTCCTGAAGAAGCATTAGATGGTATGATGTTAAAACATGAAGTATCTGTTGCTGATTTAATTTATGATGCTAAATATAATCCTGAAAAATTAACTGTTGAATTAATTGATGAAAAATTAGGTGATAATATTAACTACTTAATTCTTTTGGAAGCTGTTCTACTTAGAACTATTGAAAAAATAAGTAAAAACTAAATGGAAAAACTAAAATACAAATATTCAAACCATAAACCTATTAAACTTGGAAAAACCAATAATCTTTATTGTTGTAAATGTGGATTATTGTATTTAAACAATCAAATAACCAAATGGTGTATAAAATTAGGTTGTGATTATAATTTACATCCAAATTACCAAAAACAATTAGGTAGATAATAATGGAATTAACTCAAGATGAATTAAGAAGACTATTGAATTACGATCCTGATACAGGTCTATTTAAATGGAAGATTGAAACTTGCAAAAAAGTAAAAATAGGAAATATTGCAGGTTGTGAAACAATGAATAGTGTTGTAATAACGATAAATGGTAAGGGGTATTATGCCCATATATTAGCATATTTATATATGAAAGGATATTACCCTAAAAATAACATTAAACATATTGATAAAGATAAATTTAATAATGAATGGAATAATATAAGAGAATATTTAAAAAATACCAAACCATTAACTCAAGAGGAGTTACAAAAAAAATTAGAATACAATCCTGATACAGGGATATTTAAGTGGATAATTGGAAATAATATAAATACAAAACCAAGTGATATTGCAGGCTGTAAAGATTTTCAAGACTATATTGTAATTAATATTAATTACAAACAATATAAAGCTCATAGATTAGCGTGGCTTTATATGGAGGGAGAGTTTCCAAAACATCCAATATGTCATAAAGACAAAAACTGTTCAAATAATAGATGGGAAAACTTACAAGAAAAAGTATTTAAAATAAGAGGAAGTGATGGAAGATATTGATTATGAAAAATTATTTTGTAGTCGTTGGGAATGGCAATCAGAAAATGTATTTAAAGATATTGAAGATTGGCCGGACCATTATATTCTTAATTCAAACAGTTGTAATATTCCTTGTATAATTAATGATTTATTTGAAAAGGGGGAAAACGATAAATGTTGCACTCATTGCCCTGTAATATGGGGGACTGAAAATAAAGGTGCTGATTCTTTTTGCCTTAAAGAAGGGAGTCTTTATTTGCAATGGCATAAAACGAAATTTAATTCAAAAAGAAATAGTGTTTTTGATCAAGGGATGCTTTCATATATAGCAAGTGCTATATCAGAACTTCCTTGGAAATATAAACAAAGTGAAATTCAAAGGTTATTAACATAATTTCACTTTAATGTTTATAATGTAGTTATGGAAAGGTTGAAATACAAAGGGTTATTATGAAAAAAAACAAACCATTAAATGAATTGTTGAAAGATACTTGCTTTAACTGTGGCAATAATGATTGTTTTAATTCTGATGTTGGTAGAATTGAAATTACTTGTTTTAATTGCTTAAACAAGAATTATGGATATTGTTCAATATTAGAAAATTGTGATGACAACTATGGTAAATGGATTCCACATATTAAATGTGAAAAATTTATTTTAAAAGAAAATTTTGTTGAAGATAATGATAGTGAAGATGATATAATTATTATTGAAGATAATGGTGGGAAAACATGGGAAATTAAAGATGAACATTTCAAAATATTCAAAAAATATTCAAAAGAATTTATTAAAATGTTTAATTTAAAGGATTGGAGAGTATATTATGGAATGTTTGAAGATGATTCTTGCCTCGCTTTTTGTACAAGGACACCTATTGACAGGACAGCAAATATTTTTCTTTGTAATGATTGGGATATCGAACCAAATGAAAATAATATAAGAGAAATGGCTTTACATGAAGTTCTTCATATTTTTCTTTCTGATTTTGCTGAAAAAGCAAGGATAAGATTTATAAATGAAGATGAACTGGATAAAATTGAACATTCTTTGATTATAGTATTATGTAATGCAATGAAAGAATTATTGAAAAAGGAGAAATAATGTTAAGAGATAGTTTCGAGAATTGGCTTATGAGGGACCCGGATGCGAGTAAGGACATGCTTAAAAAGAAATCGAATGGTAAGTATAAGGATAATGGTGTTGAGCTGCTTAAGACAACGTTTATTGCTGGTGTTGATTGGTCAAGAAAACACCAATCGGAAATAAAAGGTTATTCAATTGTAAATAAGAAAACAAATGTCAATAAAGAATATGTTGTAATGGATGTTGTATTACACACGGAAAACCCAATAAAACATTTAAAAAATATATGCTATGAACTATATAATGATGGCTTTTTTAAGAAAGGAAGTATTAATTTTTATTTACCTAATAAGAAACCTATATGGGTAGTTGCTAATTTTGAACCAGAATTAAAAATAAAATTTAATGAAAAGTTTGAAGATTAATAACTTATAAATTGAAAGGAAAATTATAAATAAAAACAAAAGATATTTACCAATGGTAAAGTATTTAAAAAAAATTTAAACGAGTAAAAATTCAATGATTTTATTGTCAATTAAGGGTCTTCTTATTTGGTTAGAGTAAGAAGACCTTTTTTTAAAAAAAGGAGTAAAATGGTAGAAATAAAATTTAAATGGGGTATAGAAGATACTAATGGTTTAAAATTGCCAGGTTACAAAACTAAAGGTTCTGCTTGTTTAGATATTATGGCCGCTGAGGACTCATTTCTTTATCAAAAACAAAGAAAAACAATTTCAACAGGGTTTTCCATGGAAATACCTGAAGGTTATTATGTAGAGATATTCATTAGGTCTGGGATAGCTGCAAAACATGGAATTACATTGATTAATGGAACTGGTATAATAGATTCCGATTATCGTGGAATAATTAAGCTCCCATTAATCAACTTAAGTATAAATCCAAAACCCTTTGAAATAAATAAGGGAGATAGAATCTGTCAAATGGCAATTAAGAAAAGAATTAAAATATGTCCAATTCTTAATAATGAATTAAGTAAAACAGATAGAAATCAAGGTGGGTTTGGATCAACAGGAAAATAAAATTATGAGTAATAAAAGTATAATTATTGAAGGAACTATTGTCCATAAAACAAATGAGGCAATATTAATTGACAATGGAGATATTCAACAATGGATTCCAAATTCATTAGTTGAGTATGACGATACAATTTTAAATCATGAAATTAATGAATTTAAAATCCATGAATGGTTTGCTATTGAAAAGGAATTAGTATAATGAAAAATATGATATTAATATTTTTGACATTATTGGTAATTGTAATATTTTTTAATGAATGTTCTAAAGAAAATAAAATGTCTTGCATAAAAGTTTTATCAATACAAGAGTCAATACGCTTAATGGACCCTGAACAATAACATACCTAAAAGGAATTAGTATAATGGAAGAAAAAGAAGTTATGAAAAAGAAGTTTGGAAAATTCTACATTCCATACAACATGGTTAATGACAATATTAAATCAGTTAGATTAATAATGAACAGAATGGTCTATATTATTCATGCAACCAGAGTTGATAATATTTTAATGATGGAATACATATGCCAAAGTGGAATTTTTGATGAAATAAGTAAAGATGAAACAATTCCTGAATATATTGTTGGGATTGATGTTGAAGGGGAAGTTTTTGCAGAAAGAGGAGAAATAGTTAAAAAATCTATTATTAAAGAAGAAAATAAATAATGAAATTAGAAAAAACAAAAGAATATTTAGAAAAACAATCAATAGAATCCTTAAAGGAAATTTTACATTATATGTACATAAGTATTTATGATGTTGAAGATAATTTAATGAATAATTTAATGGATGATATTGAAAATTTTATAAAAGAAAAAGATAAATTTTTTTCAATTGATGAAATGCTTAAAGATTACTATAAATAAAGGATTGATATGACAATAAAACTTGATATAGAAAAATATATAGATCCTGAAACTCAAATTTTATTTTATATAATAAATAGTATAAAATTAAAGAAAAAGGAAGAGTTGCCAAAACGGTATTTATTTAATTCTCCTTATATTTATTTTGATGAAGATATAAATAAAATAATTTCATCAAGATATGGTAATTTAGATATTGTTAAACTTGGTATCCCAGAAAAAGCTTTTGATAATTTTATGTTATTTTTAGAAAAATGTGTTAAAAATTATCATAAATTTAAAAAAGAAGAAGAAAATTGGTTAAAAAATCATAAATATTCCATTGAATTATTTGAAAATAGCACAAAAGTTAAATATTATATTACAGATAAATAAGGTAAAACCACTATGGCTGAATTAACTCTCCCTGAACAAACCCTCAATCATACAATAAAATCACAAATTGATTTAATGAGATTGAGTGTTAATACACAAAAGGAAGTTGTAAAACTTCTTGATGAAATGAATAAGGAAATAGTTGGTGAAATTGCTAAGATTGACCCGGCTAAACCCAAGCTTTCAAAATGGCGGAAAAATAGACTTTTAAAACTTCAAAAACAATCAAAAGAGATAATAGGTTCAACTTATAAGGAAATCGATAATACAGTCAATAAAGACTTATTTGATATGTCCGGATATATTGCAAATGATTCGGTTGGAGTATTAAATACAGCGATAGGAACAGATATATTTGACGTAACATACACATCAAATCAATTACATACTATTGTAAACAATTCTCTAATTGATGGTGAGACAATAGGAGATTGGTGGAAAGATCAATCTCTTACTTTCCAGAAAAATCTTAACCGTACTATGGTTGATGTAACTAATCAAATAGCTATAGGAGTATTGAAGGGAGATAGTATAGGTGAATTAACAAAGCGTGTAAAGGGAACTCCAAATATTACAGGTCTTGTTGGGAAATCTAAAAATGCAGCTAAAACTCTTGTACGGACTGGATATATGCAAGTTGCCAGTGATATTCGAATGAAGACTTATGAAGACTTTAGTGATGTCCTTAGGGGTTATCAATACGTGGCTACCTTAGATAATAGGACTACAGCCTATTGTCGTGCCGCTGACGGTCACATTTACGATATGAATTTCAAACCAGTAGGACATAGTTTCCCATTAATTATTCCCCCAGCTCACTTTAATTGTTTTATTGACCCTCAAGTCCCAATTTACACATCAAAAGGTAATAAACCTATTGGTAAAATAAAGGTCGGAGATTTAGTTTTAACACATAAAGGTAGATTTAGAAAAGTTACGGAATTATTATTTAATAAAAGTTATGAAAAACCAAATATGGTGAAAATTTGGTTTGAAGATAATTTTTTAGACTTGACTGATAACCACCCAATATTAATTAATGAATATTGGGAAAATGCAAAGAATATTAAAGTTGGCGATAAAATTTCAATAATAGAAAATATGAAAGGTGGTAAATGTAATTTTATAGAATCTGAAGTTATAAAAATTAACCATTGGACAGAAACTGTTAATAGAACATTATATAATTTTTCTGTTGAAGAGGATGAAAGTTATATTGCAAAGGGTGTTGTTGTACATAATTGTCGTAGCACCATGATCCCCCTTACTAAAACATGGAGCGAACTCTCAGGGCCAAATTCACCTTTAACAAAAAAACAAATTAAACAGATTGATGAAGATACTACAACAGGTGAAAGAATGTCAATGGGTGGAAGATTGTCTAAAACAGTAAATTACAATCAATGGTTAAAGGATCAACCGTTATCGGTCCAACAGGATGTTTTAGGAATTAAGAAACAAGAGCTTTGGAAAAAAAATAAACTTACGATGCCGGATTTAGTTAATCAAGATGGAAGACCTCTTACAATTAAACAATTGGAAACAAAATATGGAAAAATTAATGGAAAATAAATTAATATAATATTCAATAAAGGTTTATAATATAATTAAGGGAAAATTAAAAATAAAAGGAAAAAATAAATGTTAGATTTAGTTGAAATTGGTGGAGATTATACGAAAAAAGAATTAATTGAGGTATTAAATAATACTGAAGAAACCTTAATTGTTATAGATGATGATAGAAACAGAAAAAACAATATAGAATTTAAAGATAATATTATTGAATATTTATTAGATGCTGAAGATGATGAAATTGTTATAAGAAATGGTAGAGATATTTTTGAAAAGGAAATATCTAAAATGGGTAAACAATGAAATTTAGAATTGTAAAAAATGAAACAGAATTTTTTCCACAAGTAAGAAAATATTTATTTTGGTATACAATTAGAGCAAATCTGTGGGTATCTGGGTATCATCTTAATTATGGTATTAATATTTATTACGGGTATGATTCGATTGAAACATCTGAACGAATAATAGAAAAATATATTAAATGGATAAATAAACGAAAAATAAAAAATAAAGGAAAAGTTATAAAATATTTAAAAGGATAAAGGGAATATAAAATGAGTGATATAGATTATATGATTGATATAATTAAAGAAGAAATAGAAAAAAAAGATATCAATTTATCTCAAGCTATTAATTATTTAGAACATCTAATTTGGTATATTGAAAAGATTAGCTCACAAAATAAAAAACCAAATGAAAAGATAACTCTTAATAAAAACCCAACATGTAAAGATTGTAAAATGATAACTGAAAATCTCCCTTTTACAATTAATATTTATAAATAAGGATAAATAATGGAAAAGATTATTTATATATGTGATTATTGTGGAAGTAGAAATTTAATTTAATCCCGCCATATAGCTCACCAATAACCTACCAATAGCCTACTCTATTTTTATAGAGTAGGCCCTCATAATTTTATTCATAACTTAAAATATCTTCTATTACTTCTTCTGTATTTTCAATTGATTTTTCCAATGTTTGAAATGTTGTTATAGGTTCTCCCATCCAGAAACCTAAATATTTCCCATTTTCAAGTAATTCTATATAAGCATCTTTAGGCCACCCTTCTTTATAATATATTTTTGTTCCAAAATCATCAACCATTGTTTTTACTTCATTTAATTCTTTTCTCATTTTATAATTCCTTTTTTAACTTAATATAATTTTTATATCCTCAATTGCATTTTCCAATGTTGAATGGATTGTCATGGGTGTATTTTCCCAATACATTTTATATTCACCATTATTAAGAAATTCAACATATGTCCCATTTGGCCAATTTTTTTTATAATGTATTTTTATATTATCAATCATATAATCCATTTTATTTTCTCCTTTTTTTATTAAGGGAAAAGTGTAAATATCCCCCTTAAACATTATTAGATAGTTTGATTTTGAATCCAGTTAATTCCACCTTGAAGTCTTTCTTTTGCATCATCAATTGTTAACATTATTTCTTTACGTGTTGCCATTAATTCACCTGAATCTGATTTTGCACAACCAACCAATTTTTTTATAAAATTTAATTCTCTTTCTAAAACTTTATTAATTTCACTTAACTCATTTATTATTTGTGTTTGATTATTATTTGTTTTTGTCATTTTATTTTCTCCTTTGTGGTTAATGTTGATTAAAGAATAACATTTTAATTTATAAAATGCAAGCTTTATTTTATAAAAAATAAATAAAAGTTTATAAAATTTAAACCCAATATAATAAGGTGGTAAATGTAAATAAAAGTTTACATTTATTTCCTTTTATATATTTTTCTTATTCGGCAGTTTTCTGCCGAAACATTCCCCATATATATTAATCCTTGGAGAGTTTGTTCACAATCAACTTCTCTGCTGCCGTTTCCATCATCTATAGATTCAGAGACAATAACTACATAATCGTCATACTCCCTAATATCTTCATAATATTGATCAACTTCGTAATGATCGCGCCGTTGATCTATCGCTATGGATATACCATTCCTGGCAATATTATGGAGTTTTTTAATTGTATTATCCTCTTTATATAACATGTCTCTTGTGAACATATCTTTAATTATAGCAAGGAGTATTTTTCTACAACTTTCTTCCTCAATTATATCTTCCATAGATACCGTAACTATGTCAATATTTTCACTGGGAACCCAAGCAAACAGGTTTCCCATTTCTTTTTCTTTATATTCTGCCCATTTTTGGCAGGATTCCTCATTGTCATCCATGGAATTACATCCACAACCATATCCAATCGATAATTTGCCATCTGCTGTGGTGTGAACTGGAATTATTCCAATAATGCGAAATACAACGGAATTACTATAACAAGATTCAGAGACTTCAAGAGATTCAATATGAAGTTCATAATCTTTACTTCCGTAGCCGCATGTGTGCATATGTACCATTTTATAATCAACCCAATCAATCGATGCCCTTTGAATTCCTTTTAATAATATATCCTTGATTTTATATTTTTCTCCATGAGTGGGGGATACCAAATCTATCGTTTTATCCATTTTTTCCATTTTATTTTCTCCTTTGTTTTTGTTTTTATTTCTGATAACGATGTACGTTATATGTTTATTTGGCAAAGCATACAGTATGATTTGCCGGAATGTGTATTAATTTTTTCTTCTGGGTGCTCGCATGTATTCATTTTATGTTGGGTTTTGTAAAACCTATTGTAGATTTTATGCGCGGAGTTTTCTAACCCAATATCATTTCCTTCTATTATTACGTTTTTTAAATTTATTCCGTATCCAAGGAGTTTCCCTTGGGTATTGGATACATGTAGGTAGTATGTCCATTCAATTGTACCACCATCAATTTTTTCTTGAAATTCGAGGTCTTTTAAAAATTGTAGAAATTCATGGAAAGTGTGTATATCGTCTATTGAAGGTTCTCCAACCTGTGTACGTTTGTGAAATGTCCTTGATATAATTTTCATTTTATTTTTCCTTTCCTTTCCTTTCTTATTGGTTACTGTTGATTAAAGAATAACATTTTAATTTATAAAATGCAAGCTTTATTTTATAAAAAATAAATAAAAGTTTATAAAATGCAAACCCAATATAATAAGGTGTAAATGTAAATAAAAATTTACAAGTGTAAATAAAAATTTACCAGTGTAAATAAAAATTTACCAAAATGTAAAAAAAACTTTACAAAAGAAAGAATATAGTGTATGTGTTTTATAGTATATAGTACTTTTGTATTAGCTTTTTTTACAAGTATTAGTTTTTATTGGGGAAATTAAATGCCAATTGATTCAACAAGGTCACAATATGATTCAGCCCTATATTTATGGGAACTTTGCGAAGATTTATCTGAAGGCGAAGACGCAATTAAGGAAGCAGGTCAAAAATATCTCCCTCAACTTTCAGGGCAAAATTCAACTCAATATAACTCTTATAAAAAACGTGGTGTTTTTTTCAATGCTTTTGGGAGAACAATTCAAGGTTTGGCAGGTGGAGTTTTTAGGAAAGTCCCAGCATGGAAAGTCCCCCCAAAAATTGAAGCTTATATTGAAAATATAACCGACTCTGGTTTAACTATTGTTGATCTTGCATCGGAAGTTGTCGATTTAGTACTAAAAAAAGGTAGATGTGGACTACTTGTCGATAAAGGTATTGAAAAAGATTCAAACCCGTTTATAACTATTTGCACTCCAGAGTCAATTATTAATTGGAATTCAACTTTTAAGAATGGCAGAGAAATTTTAGATTTAGTTGTATTGAAAGAAATAATTTATGAAGCTGATATAAAAGATGAATATAAATTTAATGAAGCTATACAAATCCGTGTATTTAAACTAATTGAAAATCAATGTGTTTCAGAAGTCTGGGTAAAATCAAAAGATGCTAAAACATTTACAATGCAAACAGATGGACCTGTTCCACTTCTTATATATGAAAAACCTATAGATTATATTCCATTTGTTTTTATTGGCTCAGAAAGAAATACTTCAAAGATTAATAAACCACCTCTTCTTGATTTAGCAAATGTAAATATAGGCCATTGGAGACTATCTGTTGATTTAAGACATGGGTTGCATTATGCAGCATTACCGACCCCTTGGTTGGCGGGATTTCCAGTAAATGAACAATATACAATAGGTCCTGAAAAATGGCTTATTACTGATAACGATAATGCTAAAGCGGGATTTCTTGAATTCACGGGGAAGGGGCTTGAAGCTGTTGAAACTGGTTTAGACCGAGATGAAAGAATGATGGCTGTTTTAGGGGCAAGAATAATTGAGAAAACAAGGGATAAAATCGAAACTGCTGAATCATCACGATTAAGACAAGCTGGGGAAACTTCCACTCTTATAAAAATCGTTTGGGGAATATCAAGGGGAATAACTTCAGCATTACAATTAGTAGGGAAATGGGAAAGTCTTGCAGACAATATTATAAATGATATTTACTTTAAATTAAATACGGATTTTGTAAATTCTCAAATATCACCACAACAAATAACAGCATTAATGCAAGCTTATCAAGGTGGTGGGATAAGTCAAGATACCTTTGTTTATCAAATGGTACAAGGGGAAATTACTCCACCTGATATTACTCTTGAAGAAGAAAAAGAACTTATTGAAGCAATGGATATGGGAGAATTTACAACAAAATCCCAAGGGGTTGCAAAAATGAATAACCCACAACGTAAAAATACAGGAACAGTTAGCGATAAAACTAAAAGTAATTATTTAGAATAAAATTCCCAGTAGGGAAAAAGGATTTAACACTCAATGGGAGTGTGAACAATAGTTCCAGTAGGAACAAAACTTGACCAGAAGGTCATTTTATGACGGTTAAAATGCTTACTCAGAAGAGTAAGGAAAAGGAAAACAGAATGCCAAGGTATAAATTAACAGAGAATAATAACATTGCAGTAGGTGAAAAGGGAAATCCAGTAATTATTAATGATGATGGTAGTGAATATGAATTAGACGCTATTGGACTTACCACAAAGATTGGGGAAACAAACCGAGAGTCAGCTGGTAGGAAAGAAACGATCAGAGAATTAACTGGAAAACTTGAAAAATTCGCTGGAATTGAAGACCCATCAAAAGCACTTGAAGCACTTGAAACAATTAAAACTTTAAGTGAAAAAGATTTAAAAAATAAAGAAGACCTTGAAGCTTTAAAGTTAGATATGGATGAAGCTTACAAATTAAAAATGGGTGATCAAGAAGCATCTTTCAAAGACGCTTTAAGTAAAAAAGATTTAAGTGTTCAAAATCTTGAAAGCGATTTACACAAAGCATTAGTTAGAACTCATTTTCTTAATTCTACTTTATTTGCTGGCGAAGATAGAAAAACTATATTACCTGCTGATATTGCGTTTGAGTATTTTGGCAAAAATTGGAAAGTTGAAACAAATGAAAATGGAGAAAGGGTTGCTATAGGTTATTCCAATGGCAAACCTGTTTATAGTCAAGAAAGACCTGGTGAAATTGCTTCTTTTGAGGAAGCAATGCCTAAGATAATTGAAGCTTCGGGTCAAAAAATTATGAAAGAAACAACTGGTTCAGGATCACATGGTGGTCAAGGTACTTTTAGACAAAAAACAGTATCAGGAACCAGCAAAGAATTCATCAATAATATTGATGGAATAGCATCAGGAAAAATAAAAGTAGAAACAAATGCAAATTAAGAGTAAAAAATTTTTCTTCCTTGTGGTTGATAATTTGATACTCTTTTAATAACAACAACTCTACAAGGAGGAAAACAAAATGGCCAATGTTTTAACCAATGTGATACCGCAACTACTTGCTCAAGGACTTATTACACTCAGAGAAAACTCAGTAATGCCAAGGCTTGTCAATTCAGCTTATTCAGAGATGGCAGCTAAAAAGGGATCAACAATAGATATTCCAATCCCGACTGCTATATCTGTTGCAGAAGTAACAGCAGCCGCAACAGCCCCAGCTCCGGGAGATTCAACCCCTGGAACAGTTGCTATTGCGCTCGACCAATGGTATGAAGCTGCGTTTTTCTTAACAGATGAAGACCTTGCGAATGCTATGGATGGTTTTATACCGATGCAAGCAGCTGAAGCAATTAAAGCTCTTGGGAATAAAATTGACGGTGATATTTTAAATCTCTATAAAGAAGTACCTTATTATGTAGGTACTCCAGGTACTGTTCCTTTTAGTGGTGGAACTGTCGAAGTTGCAACTGATGCTAAAAAAATACTAAGTGATAATCTTTCTCCACTTACTGATCGTAGATATGTAATGAATACTACGACTGAAGCAAGCGCACTTAATTTAAGAGCTTTTCAAGATATGTCTTTTTCTGGTTCAGCTCAAGGAATTATAGAAGGTAAAATAAATAGAAAACTTGGATTTGATTGGTTCATGGATCAAAATACTCCAAGTCATACTAATGGTGGGCAAGATGGCGCTTATGTTGTTAATGGCGTTAATGCTTTGGCTTCTACCTCATTAGTTGTAAAAACAGGTACAGGTACAATATTAGAAGGTGATATATTTACTATTGCCGGTGATACTCAAAAATATGTTGTAACTGCCGATTCCGCTGGTGGTGCAGGAACTCTTGCAATAAGTCCAGGTCTTGCAGTAGCTACAAGTGGTGATGAAGCAATTACATTTGTTGGTTCAGCTTCTGCAACTTACGCACATGATATTGCTTTTCATAGGGATGCTTTTGCATTCGTTTCTCGTCCTCTTGCTGATCAAAATGGATTAGGTAATCTTATTCAAGCAGCTGTTGATCCTGTTTCTGGAATTGCTCTTAGATTGGAAGTTAGTCGAGAATTCAAACAAACGAGATATAGTTATGACATATTGTATGGAGTGCAAACTATTAGAAAAGAGCTCGCTTGTCGCGTTTATGGAGCGTAATTAATAAAATAATTTAGTAATTTTAACAAGTTACTAAATAAATAACACAATATAGGGAATAGATCGACGGATTGAAAAGGGGGAGGCTATCTCACTCCCCCTATTCCTTTTTAAAATTTAAAATGAGATAAAACATATGGGGTAGATATGGAAAAATTAACACAAGAAGAATTAAAAAGACAATTAAATTATAATTCAGATACAGGTGATTTCACTTGGAATATCAAAAAGAAACATTCACGATTCCAAATAGGCGATATAGCTGGTTGTAAAGTTATCCAAGGTTATATTGTAATAAAGTTAGATGCTAAGGTTTACAAAGCTCATAGGCTTGCATGGCTTTATATGGAGGGTTATTTGCCAGAAAATGAAATAGATCATATCAATAGAATTAAAAATGATAATAGGTGGAAAAACTTAAGGCATGTTTCAAGAAAATGCAATAGAAGAAATAGTGGTATTGCAAGAAATAATAAATCTGGAATAACAGGCATTAGTTGGGCTAAAAGTAAAGAAAAATGGAATGCTAATATAAAAATTAACCATAAAGCTATTAACCTTGGATATTTTGAAAATAAAGACGACGCCGTAGAAGCCAGGTGGAAAGCCGAAAATAAATATAACTATCCAACTTGCAATACAACTTCTACAGCTTTCAATTATCTAAAAGAAAATAATTTAATAGAAATCAACAATTAATAAAAAGAAAGGAAATATAAATGAAACAAGCATTTAAATCAATGTACCCTTTGGGAAAAGATTCCTATGATATGGATGTTCCTCAAGTAGTAACATACGCAGGAACAGCAGGAACTCTTGATGGTGATGATTATGAAAATAATGTTGTTAATATCAAGCTTAGTTCTACATCAGCAATGACATATGCAATATCTAACCCTAAACCCGGTACATTATATACAATAGAAGCTACCGGTACAGGTGTAAATAATAGAGTTGTTACCTTTACCAGTGGTACAGTTAATGCAACTGGTAATAATACAGCAACAATGAACGCTCAGAGTGAAAGTTTGAATGTTCAGTGTATTTCAGCAACTGAATATATTGTTATGACGAATAATGGTGCAGTAGTACTTTCAACAGTATAATAAAAATAATGATGTCATTATTGATACCATAAGTCTTTTAATGGGTCAATAATGATTCATTAATAGCTTTAAATCGATATAATGAATCAAATTTAACTCATTGGTAAAAGGAAAAAATATAAAATGGCTAAAATAAAAACCATTGCGATAAATAAAAATGGAAATAGAGTAGTTATAAATAAAACTGTTTATAATGAAAAAGAAATGAATCTTTGGGTAGATAAAAAAGTTGAGGAAAAAAAACCTAAAGTAGAAGAAAAACCCAAGGAAAAAATTAAGGTAGAAAAAAAGAAAGAAGATGTAATTAAACCAAAGAGAAAAGTAAATAAATAAAATTTAGGGATAATTATGGCTAAATTAACAACAAAAGGTAGGAAAAGAATGAAAACTTCTTCTTTTGCCATACCATCTAAACGTAAATATCCGATAAATGACAAAAGTCATGCAATAAATGCTCTTGCAAGAGTTGAACAAAATGGAACACCAGCTGAAAAAGCACAGGTTAGAAAAGCTGTATATAAGAAATACCCTTCATTAAAGAAATAAGGTGATATTATGCCCCCGAAATTTACAAAATGAATCGCATCAGGAGGTTCTGTAAGGGCCAAATCATTAAAAGGTGGTAAGTATATGCCGATTTGCTATCCATCGCAAGGAGGGGCTGGTATAGCCGGTGAGGTTAAAACTAAGAAGAAGAAAAAGACCACTAAAAGAAAAAAATAGGAATTTGTTATGACTATTAACATCACGTATCCTTTTGACAATGCATCTAATTATTATTTTGATGGAGATGATATTGAAATAATAACCAGTTTGGCAAAATTAATCGCAACTTCTTCTAATCCTGAAGCTGATGCATATTATAAGCTTGATGAGAATGGTGGTAATGTTGTTTTAGATTCTTCTGGTAATGAGCGCCATGGTGCTATAAGAGGTGGTTTGGAAGATACTGGTTGGGTAACCGGTAAGATAGGTTCAGGCATTGAAGGTGATGGAGTTGGATGGATAGATTTTAATAATGTAAATGGGTTTGAGAGAACTACAGCTTTTTCTTTAGAATGTTGGGTGAAATTTACTTCAACAGTAACTCAAACGGTTTTATCAAAACAAACTTATTCAGGTGATTTTTACGGTTATGGAATATATTTAGTTGCTGGTAGAATAAGAATAAATATAAAAGACGATAGTTCTAATGCAATTGCTATTGATTCTGATGCTTTAGAAAACGATGGAGATTGGCATCATGTGGTAGCTACATATGATGGAAGTAATACTGTTGGTGGTTTAACACTTTATATTGATAATGTAATTAATACAACTATTGTAGACTCTGATACATTAAGTTCAACACTTTTAAGTACAGTAGATTTTGAAATAGCCGGTAGAGATAATGGAAATATATTATTACTATCTGGAAGTGTTGTTGATGAAGTTGCAGTATACCAAAGAGAATTATCAGCCGCGGAAGTTTCTTTTAGATGGAATTCAGGAAGTGGGACTCAAACATTACCAGGTTCAACAACTACATACTCAACAGATAATCCAAGTATTTATCCATATACAACTTTCACCGCTTCTGAAATAGATTCTATTACCATGACAACCACAGAAACCGGTAGTGATGATATAAAATATTCAATTGTACTTGGTAGTGTTGATTATTGGTGGGATGGTGCTGAGTGGGCAGTGAGTAGTGATTATACAGAAGCAAATACAGAAACAGAAATTAACACAAATATAAGTTCTTTGGATGTTACAAATAAACTTATAACAATTAAAGCTTATTTACATTCAGATGATGGAACAACAACTCCTTCAATATCAAATGCCGTTATTACATTTAATAATACAGTATCAGGAAGTGTAGAGCCAACAAATCCAAGTGAATGTAATGTTTATGGTTGGGTTTATAATAATGATACACCTGCTGAAGACGTAACGGTTTCAGCAACATTAACCTCTTATGATGAATATAATGATCAATTGTTAATGACAAAAATTGTAACATCAACCATAACTGATTCAGATGGAAAGTGGGAACTTTCCTTAGTTGAAAATGCAAATATGGA
>PJEL010002610.1_pt1 | contig 16291 bp, 40 predicted proteins | sample 1853271 | NCBI WGS metagenome assembly PJEL01 (sample SAMN08108733, study PRJNA415343) | Invertebrate metagenome, whole genome shotgun sequencing project. | host: Globobulimina | place: Sweden: Gullmar Fjord | collected 2015-08
CAAAATACAAATGCAGTTGCGAACATCCAGGTGTTGGCAAAGATTGGGGATGCGCACAAGCAGGTGAATACGCTTCACCGACTAGCATTTGTATTTGCTGTTGCCATCAACCAAAGCAAACAGACATTTCACACAGTGGCGCAAGGCCAAATTATTAAGGCGAACAAATGAAAAATGAAATACTTTCAGACAAAGAAATTGCAAAGCTGATAGAAAAGCATGAGCAGCCTGGTTACGAACGGAACTACATCGATTCTTACGGTGCAGATGAAATTCTTAGAGAAGCTGAACAGATGGTAATCAATAAGATACAAGAAAGAATGCACGTATTAGGTCATCACTACAAAGGTGCAGGATCGACTGTCGAAGCATGGAACGACATGGTGTTCTGGCTTCGTGGCGAAAAACATTATTGCGTTGGCTACGATCATAATGGGATTAAACAATGACACCACCACCAAAAAAATGCGAATTGATGATCCATTACAGGCCGAACGATCTCGATAGAGATACTGTTAGCAAAGAGATATGGCATCGCGACAGTGGATTAGTCCTTGTCGGTAATAAATGGATGTACTTGATAATCGTTGACGTTTACGGCTGGCCCGACAGTAGGATTCGAGCATTTGTAGACCAGGATTCATCACCAAGAAGAAATAACTTCAACGACCTAACGAATAGTGGGTTCTTACCGAGGAACAAACCAAAAACATTGAGGATAAAAGGCCACACTGCAGAAGGTATCGTCGAAACACATTTAAAAGTAACTGCAGCCGATGACCGTAGATCAAATTACCAAAAGTTCATGGATAGTGGGGAAGTTAGTTATCCAGTATGGAAAGCAAAACAGAAAAAAGAGCAAACAGTTAGTCATACAGATGATTGTGTTACGTCTGCAGTCAGTTCTGCTGGCTTGAACCCATATTTCTGTGACGGTAAATCACCAAAGGCGCAAGCGTGGTATGAATCAAGAACAAAAGCACAGCTCGGCGAACTGGTTGCTGAATTGATTTGTCGTTTGATTGAAATGAAAGATAGCGGTGAGTGGAAACCTGCACAATATGGCGACGATAAATACTATGGTAGGTGGATTAAATACATACCTGAAATTGAAAATGGGATGAGCAATGAGGATACAAAAGATAGTTAAGCAACATAGGAGAGACTTCACTGCGATCTATGAATGCGAACACTGCAATAGTACGCATGAGGGCAACGGCTACGACGATGACAACTTCCACAGAAACATAATACCTCGTTGGCCCTGTTCGAAGTGTGGCAAAAAATCATCTGACGACTACAAACCACGTAAACCAAAACACCCAGAAGGGCTGCAGCTATGAGTGACAAAGGTGAGAATGCAGCAATTGGTTGGTTCATAGTATTTTTAATTGCAGTTATAGTGCTGTTAATTTCACACATCATTGATCTACGAAAATGTTCATTCAATGGGATGAGTTACAGTCTCACTGAAGACGAATGGAAAGCACACGTTGGACCGGCCAAATTAAAAGCAATCAAACACAGATTCAAGTAAAAGGAATAATCATGATTGATGAAAACAAGGGATTCGATAAAGACGGCAACATGAGTCTACCTATAAACCCTGTAGATATGCTGGCTGGAATGATCCTCGGCAAATCAAAAGATAGACGCTATGACGAAATGAAAATGGCTTTGGAACTCATAGCAGAATCAGAAGGTGCTGCAGGTAGGATTGCAAAGAAATGCATGGAATCGATTTCCAAAACTGAGAAATCTGACGCAAGGACTACAGAAGAGATGAAGAGCCTTAAGAATCAAGTCACTGAACGGCGCAATGAAAAAAATAACGGTTCACAACCTCCTACAATGGATAATTTAGGATTAGCTGAGTGTTCTAATTGCAATCGGAAGTTCGAATACAACGGCAACACAAGATGCGGCTATTGTGTAGTTACATAATAAACCTGCAGATACAATATCTTGTGGTGGCATTGCTGCACACCCACAATTTGCAGTGCTTAAAACTATGTATATACAATTTCAAGTCATAGGTGGATCTTCGGTATACAGATATGGCGCATTTAGGTTACTGTGCTAGGCCAAATAAAAACTTAGCACAGATAGGACGGTAGGACGTTGGAAAGCAATCTCAGTGAGCTTGGTAGGGCCGCGTTGGAGTACATTGAGGAAGGCTACAAAGTTTTCCCACTGAAGGAAAGGGAAAAGGCACCGGCAACACGACATGGATTTCAAGACGCAAGCAACAACCGTGAGCAGATTATAAAATGGTGGACAGAAAACCCGAACTATAATATCGGTGTGAGTATGGGCGACCCTGACAAGGGTGGCAGTGGCGTGTATGCAATTGATGTTGATTATAAAAAAGATGAACACGGAAATGTGACTGACGGTAGGCCGGTAGTTGAGCGACTAGTATCAAGTAATGGGCCTATGGGTGGTGTGAGTTTTAAAACCGGTTCAGGATATCAAATATTATATACATGGGAAGACGAATTCAGTCCTCCGAGAGCAGCGCAAAATATTCGTGAAGGAATTGATATCAGGTCAACCGGAAGTTATTCGGTTGTACCGCCTTCAATACATCCAAACGGTTCTTTCTACGAATGGATTGAAGGTAGCCTTGATTACGCCCCTGGATTTGTGACTGGTTTTATAAAAGAAGCGATGAGTGAAAGTGCAGTTAGCAGGAACGGCGCGGTTCAACAGTCGGTGGGTGAGGGTGCGAGGCCATATTCAGAAGAAACATATAATGAATATAGGTCAATGCTTGCCTATTGGGACGGCAAGGAGCGCGACAACTGGTTGAAGGTTGGCTTTGCTATATATGAATTGAGATGGGGTGAAAACGGTTTTACGTTATGGGATCTCTGGAGTGCTCACTGGCAGGATAAATACAATAAGAAAGAACAGCAGCGGGATACATGGGAGAATTTCGGTCGTGATTACTCAGGGCCAAAGACTACGATTGCTTCGATAGCTAAGTTTGCAATCGATTCAGGTTGGACTAAACCTGTTATACATGGGCTTGCAGTAGCTCCTGAAGTTGATGCCGATGAGTTGAAGGCGCTTATTGATTCTCATTTTTCATCGCCTGGACCGTTCAATGGTGAAGGTATTTGTAGTCGACTGGTTGGGCCTATTAGAGATTTGATTGATTGGACTCGTGATTGTGCAAGGCGCGACGACCCTTGCATTGCGTTGGTTTCTGCGATTGGATTTCATGCTGCTTCATTAGGTCGTAGGGTTATAGGCCCTGGCGAAACAAAGCCACAATTGATGATTGTATCGTTGGCTGCATCCGGTGGCGGAAAGGATATGTACAAGCAATGTATTAACAATTTGATTCACCTACACCCAAAATTGAGTTTAGGGATGCTTGGTATGACTCCGTACCACAGGGCTCAATTTGATATGCCATTGATGGATAACAACGGGCAAATGATATTCTTGGTTGATGAGTATGGGTCAACATTGGAATCTTGGATGGGTAAGGGCGCGTCGATGTCGCCTGTAATCCGTGAAGTTTTATCATGCGGTCGAACTGTGTTTATGTTGTTCCCGGCAGGGCGCGGGCATCCTGCTTTTGTAGAATACAGAGAGCGTTGGTCTCAAGGTGTTTACTCGCCCAGTGTATCTGTGTTGGGGTACGCAACACCGTCATCGTTTTATAACAATCTAAGCAATGCGTCGTTAATTGATGGTTTGTTGGGTAGACATATTGTGATTGAATCTCCAAGGACTCCACTAATGAAAGATTCAACATCTAAGCCACATGAGTTCCCTGAGTCGATATCTATGTGGATCAATTCAATATCTGAAATGCCTATCCCTCCTACGTTGCAAGTGATCCCAGATATATCGATATCTGATTTTGTTGAATCTAACGCTCCAGAAAACCAGGGCCCTGAGCCAGATACAATTGTTGAAAGCGACAACATAATTAGCGGGATAAATTTCGAATCTCAAGAAGCAGAAGCTGATTGGTTTCGTGAGGAGCGGGAAGCATTGGATAGGCAGGCTGAGGAATCTATTCCGCCTGTTCCTGGCAGCGAGGGTTATGTTGATGTCGAAGAGTTTAAAGTCGAATTTGATTCTGCCGAGACAGAGCAATACGCAAAAGACCGTAGAGATGCGTTAGATAATGAGGCTTACATAGCCGATGGAAATAGCCAGGAAATACCGGCCGCTCTACTTCGCAGAATGATCGGACAAACTATGACCATGGCTTTGGTGTTGGCTTGTGCGGAATCTTACGTAGTCGAAGAAGCAAAAATCACACAGAGGCACATAGATATCGCTGAGGAAATCTGTTCGTGGAGTGCCAGACATTTGGCTCATAAAGTTCAAGATGGCGTGGCTGTTGACGATCTTGATCGGGCATATAAATCGGCAACTGACAAAATAATAAGGAAACATCCTGACAGTGTTTGCTACAGCGAAATAAAAAGGATTGCTGGTGTGAAAAGGTACATAGACACAATTTGGAAATTCCTTGCGGAGGATCCCAAATTTGTTGTCAAAAGAAAGGCTGTGTCATTCAACGCAAATGACTTCGGATAAAATTTGTTACAAATTTGCGACCAATCGCAAGGGGTTAAACCCATACAGATAAAGGAGATACTATTATTACTTGTAATAAATAATATATATATATGTATATACTTATATACATAATAAAGGTGGTCTATATAGGGGGGGGGTACCCCCCCTACCAACAAACAAACAAATTTCATAAACCCTTATTTTTGGGTTAGAAAGTTTTGAACATGGGAAACAAGGAAATGCCGAAGATAGTTCCTGAGCAGATTGACGCACTGGTTGAAGAATTCAAAGTGGCTACACCTGAGTATCAGGAATTCTTAAAATTCAGGCTTGCAGCAGATCAGGCAAAACTTATTCGGGATATTCGAATTGAAATCTATGCTTTGATAGAGGCTGTTAAACCAAATGATTCGAATGAAGTCATGAAACAGTTGAATGCATTGGGCGGCGCTGTTTGCTCGATTGCTTCAGCTGTTGCAAATATTGGCAGCAATGTCGATTTATTGCTTAAACAGCAACAAAATGAGGCAAAACAGGATTTTACATCGAGCTAGCTATCATAAACCCTTATGGGGATTGACTCCCAGAAATGCTCTATATGAGGTTGCACTAAAACAGGTCATTTCATGACAATTGATAGTTGATTAAATACATAACACGGTGATTAGTCCGATATGTTGGAGTAAAACGTTGCTGGCATTGCGTTTATGGTCTTAGAAAAAAGGGGACAGGCTTGAATAATGAACTTTTCAGCTTTGAAGTCGATTCGATTCCAAAAGGCAAACCGGCGTGGAATCGCTCCACAGGCTCCTACAAGGCCCGTAAACGAGCCGAACCATGGTTGTGGGCGGTTCGTCAGGCTGCGCTATCCGAGGCCCTCAGGATTGATTTTGAACCACTACAGGGCAATGTGCCGCTTGTGTTGGAGGTCACCTACTGGCTTCCCCGGCCAAAAAGTCATTTCGGGACCGGGAAAAATTCTGGTGTGCTAAAAAAGTCGGCGCCCGAATTTCCGGTGGCCAAGCCGGACCTGACTAATCTGACAAAAGGCCTTGAAGATGTGCTGGCTGATTGGCCGAGGGGCGCGAAGCCTTGTGTGTATTCAGGAGACCAACAAATCGTAGATCATTTGACTTGCAAGCGGTTTGCCGATGGTCGCAGTCCAGGGGCAACAGTTAAAATTTATCGATGTATTTGATATTGCATGGTCGCACAAATGGGAGTAGTATGATTTTTCCAAAAGGGATTCGAATCGTTGCAGTGGTTAGTCCTCACTTGATTCGTCTTGCTGGGTTTAAGTTTCCGCTGAGCCTTCCATTGCGCATTGGTAAAGGTTCAGCGGTTTTTTTTGTTTGTATGATTGCATCAATGAAGTTACAGTCATCTTGCACTTGCGAATCCGATCAGGGCCCAGGTAGTTGTAGCTGCCTGGGTTTTTTTTGTCTGTAATGGTTGCACAGTTGCAACTATGATGGTATAATTAAGTGTAAGAAGTTAATGAACCCAAACAGAAAAGAGACCAAAATGTCAAACCGAACAACAGCACAATTCAACCTAATGCTTCATGTTGCTGAAACCAAAAATGATCTTAAATTGGCTTGCTCACCTGCACTAATCAATGCACTTCGTCAAGAACTTGCACAGGTTTCAACTATCCTTAATGACTTTGAAACGAATCAAACTGCTTCTGAAATTTACCTTTCAATGGCACAAATCAAAACAGAGTTCTTTGAAATGCTTCCTGCTGAATTGATTGGCTGGGCTGTCGGTGCTTATGCTGAAGAAGCCGGTGTTTATCCTGGCGATCTTCTTACTGGCCTAATCAGTTGGAATGAAGTTGAACAATTTGCTTAATTGATTTACAAACCCAAACAAGAAAGACCAAACATGAAGATCATTAAAAAAGTTTCAAAAGACGGAATTGATTTTGTATTGTCAAAAACAACTGAACTGCAAAGTAGATCAGGCGAAACTAGAGAGTGCTGGGATGTGAAGGGGAAGGTTAAAGGTAGGTTGATCGTGAATACCCGGAACTACACATCGTGGGATGCTGAAGACACACTAAAATATTTTGTTTCAAGGTCTTCAGAAATCGTTGCTCAATTCGGTTAATACTGGTTGCACAAATGCAACTAGTATTGTATAATATAGCATAACAAACCCGAACAGAAGGACCGAAAAATGAACTCAACTGAAACAACAAAATGTGACGCTTGTGACAAAGAAACAAAAGTTCTTGTAACCGTTGGGCCTAAAGACATGGACCGTGAGCTATGCCCTGCCTGTGCTGGCTGCACTGAAAGAGAAACAATGGACCTGTTCATTGAGGCAGGTGGTTATAAATGCGAGGACTGCAGTGCATTTGTACCTGATGAAGAATGCTTCTGTTTAGAATGTGAGCACTACCATGGCGAGTAACAAGCCAAAAACAATCGGTTGGTATCTTGGTCTGCTAAATCATTGGCTAGGAGAACACCCGTACAAAGCTTTCACATCTACAGTCATGGTTGGACTACTTATATGTGGGATAGTACTTGCCATCATTCTTCCAGGAATCAGGGAAAGTCAGAGGGCATATAAAGAAGCCATGAGTGTTAATAAAGGTGTTGAAGGTCGTAAGGTTGTGATTCAAGGGTGTCATTACTTTGTATGGCATGAGCGTAAATACTTTGACCAAGAGCCAGAAGAACGGTTACACCATGACCCGTATTGCCCAAACCATTAAGAAAGGTTTACCATGGCGAATGATAAGCGAAGAACAATCGCTTGGCATCTGGAACAAATCAGAATAGCCAGGGAGAGAGATTGTAAATACGATGCAGAGACCCACACAATGTGCATTGGTGAACTTGTGGAGGCACAGCACCTAGCCAAGCCGGAGCGCAAAGAAAAGATGACTAGAGCTAAGTACAGGGCTATACGTAGAGCACAAACAAGGCTCCTGGTCACTAGGCAGAAAATCAAACGCCTTGAGGTAGACATAGCTATTCAAGAGAGTAGTACCGCAGACGATAAGATTATTCTCGAATCGCTCAAGGATCACGAGAAACGCTTAAGGACGAGGTTAAAAACCGCCGACCTTATAGCTGAAGCTGAGTGCGAGCCGCAGTACAACGGCTTAGAGGCTCCCATGGTCGGCTCAATGCACTCAAGCAACTCTGAGAGATATGAGGACCAGCTTAACCTAAGGGGCTGGAAGCACGGCGAGAGCGAAGCGCCTTCACACCTAGAAGACAGAGACATTTTGACCCACAAGCAGTGCCCAGGCCAGTATCTTACAGTTAACGATTCTTCATTCGGTCAAAGGACTAATATTTCTTACTATGGGCCACAGGCTAAAGAGGCCTCAACATCAGCCCGCTCAGAGCTCAGCATTCTCAACTATTACGACCACCTTGAACAAGCGGGGTAATCATGGATCTCAAGAACGATACAGATGATAAGGCTAAGCTCAAAGAGCTTATCAAGATTGTGGACAGTTGGGATGTAGATAGGGTCAACGATCTGGCCAGCCAGTTGTACAATAAAGCGTACAAGACCAACACTAACAAAAACACGTTCCACGCTCTTAGCCATATCAACATAGCGGTAACCAAGCTCTCTCAGTTGGGTATGTTCTTAGAGCGCTTGAGAAAGATAGCGAATAAATCCAATGACTGAACCCGTATCAATCAACCGGCTCTTTGAGAAGCTTGAGAACTCTATCAAGTGGGGCAACCACCATGACATCGGGCTCTACCATAGACTTATAGGTGAGCAGGTGTACAAGCAGCACAAGGCCAAGCCGGAGCGCAAAGAAAAGATGACTGAAGCTAAGCGTAAGGGTAAAGCTAGATCTCTGGCGAGGCTCATTTTGAATAATCAGAAAATAAAACGACTTCAGATAGATATAGCTATTCAAGAGAGCAATACAGCAGGCGATAAGGTTCTCCTTGAGTCGCTCAAGCGTGAAACTAAACACTTGAGAAAGAGGAATAGCGATGAGTAATAACCCAGAGCCAAATACAATTGGCTGGCTCTTAAAAGAGCTTGCTATTGACAGGGAGCGCGGCAATCAGTTCGACGCTGAGAACCGATTGAGAAAGATCGGCGAACTAGTCGAAGAGTACCATCTCAACAACCCTGAGAGGAAGCATAAGAAGAAGGAGCGCAAGAAAGCGCGCAGGCACCAGAAGATGGCTAAGGTTATCATGGACGCTAAAGTAGAAGTGCAGAAAAGCAAGCAGGCGCTACATGTGGCGAACATAAACCTTAAGAACGCTACCTGTAGGGGTGAGCAGATAATGAAGGAAATTTCATGAAAACCAAAGACATCAAGCAGCGGCTAGCATGTCTTGAGAGTGCAGCCAAGTACACTAGGAAGGGTATTATTAATATCAATAAGGGTCTTGCCCCTGAAGTCTTTGACAGGTCTAAGACCCTGAAGTGTCTTGGTGAAGATCTTGACTGGACCAATTACATGATAGGCTTGGTTAAACGAGATTTGGGAGGCGGGTAAATGCTTAAATACAAAGGCTACGTAGGCACTGCATCAATTGACCTTGAATCCGAAATATTGCATGGAATTGTATCATGCAAAAATGACGTGATTACATTCCAAGCTAAAACGATTCCTGAACTGAAACAAGCATTCAAGGATTCAGTTGATGACTACCTTGAATTCTGCAAAGAGCGAAACAGAGAACCTCAACCTGGAGAATGAACAATGAACGATCCAAAATTTCCACAGATTGAAGTAGAACTAGTTGGTAACGACGGCAATGCATATGCAGTAATGGGCGCTGTAGGTGTTGCTATGTTGAAAGGTGGGCTCACTAAAGAAGACGTGAAGGAATACACTGAGTCTGCAACATCCGGTGATTATGACAATCTGCTTATGGTTACAATGGAAACGGTGACTGTGCTATGAGTGAAGAAGAACAATGCCAAAACTGTTATTTCGAAGACACTGCCTACAACAATATAGACCTTCACATTGAGAATGAGATTGTGAAGAAGGAGATAGTAGAGATTTTAAAAGAGATTGACCAACATAAGATATCGCCGGTAAATAACACAAAGCAAAAACTTGCAGTGCTGCATTGCATTGAATGCAATAGTGTAATGAAGCATTTTAAAACTAGCTTTGATCACACTGCCAACGATGTGTTTATAATGCATAGAGTTCACTACATAGCAAAACGTGTGCAAGGGCTAGATGTCAATTCAGTTCTTGTGCTTGTGGAAAAATTGGCAGAAGACGATATAAGTTTTGCAATGCGGGATGCAGGTAGGGTGCAAAGTTTCTTTTAGTCGTTGACTAGTTGCAGTGTTGCAAGTATAATACTTATAGTTATTCTTTCCGGTGTGATCGTTTCACAATGCCTCTGAGGGTAAGCAACCCGGGCGGATCTATGAGTTAGTCGGGCAGCAGTAGCGCACCTCAACTGCTGCCCGGCGTTTTTGTTGATATGGATATATAATGGCCGATGAAAAACATGATGAATTGGTTGGATACTTAAAGCTGCTCGTTGAAATGAATGAGAGATTGATTGTTTCAATTGAGGCAATGACAAGGCCACAAGAAGAACATAAAGAACAAGAACCACTATGGAGAGTTGAGATATGGAGCCTTGACCGTGGTGTGAAAATAGGGGCTTATGAGTCTGACAGTGTTCCTGAGCCTGGGCAAATGATGACTATAGCTGGATTTATTCATGAAATAACTGACGTTGCAAGAAATTCAGATAACATGAGGGTGAAAGTGAAAGTAAAAGCCACTGGTGAGCTTGAATAACCGCAGGAGGTTGAATAATGGCTGTGAGTAAATTCCTGTTGAAACGCAAAAGGAACCTTGGCAATAAACCTTTCATTGTCCCGGTTATTAACATTATTGAGATATGTGATACTGAGGAAGATTGCCTCGAAATGTTTTATGAATATCTATGGGAAGATGGTGATGAATTCTGGATTGAAGAGGTTATGAAGTGACCAATGCAGAAAACAGCAAACCAAAGAAACAAAACAAACTCAACCTTGCCCTTAACGGCAGGGACCGTGAACGATTGCTTGAACTTCAAAGGCTAGCCAATACAGACAGTCTGGTTGAAGTGGTGCGCCGCTCAATGGCCGTGTATGAAACTATTTTGGAACATACAATGCATGGTGGCGAGGTTATATTTAAATCACCTGACGGTGGTGTAGAAACAGTGAGGATAGTAGTTTGAATCCTGCAACACTTAGAGAACTTAAAGAACACATGGGTTGTGGAAACCCAGACTGCAATGACAATCATCACGATACATTTTTCTTACATGCAAGTTGCCACCCACATAGGCCACCATCTACATCAGTTAATTTAGATAATGGGTCAATCGATGTTGCATGTTCTGTTTGCAGAAGGCTAGTGATTTCAATAGCAATAAAGGAGTAATAATGAGCAATCATAAAATATGGCTAATGATCATTGCTATATTCATAGTAGCTACACTTGCAGCTATAGGGCGAGGTAAAGCTAATTACAAAATGGGTGCTGAGATAATTGAATGGTTCGGTAGTGAAGGGAGGATAACTGGCACTCGTTCTTTCACCTACACAAACTATTCAGACCATCCTGACCATGTAACTGTTTATGCAGTCGAAAACAGTAGGGGTGAGACCACAGAAGTCAATGGCGATTACATGGGCGCAAGGGTCGGTGAACGTTGGATTATCGAACCTTGTTCCTATGGATACTATCATGTTCAACTCAGCGTGAAGATAGAAAAATAACATGAACAAAGACAACATGGTCAACTTGTGGATTGCAAGCATAAGGAAGCTCGAATCAGAGTCACACCCGAGTCGTGGGCCTATGAAATCCACTATCAAGAATCGATACGAAGAAGTCGGTAGGATCATTGCTGAAGAAGGGTACTGCAGCAAACCTGAGTTGTTGGAATACATAAATAAACAGTTGCAACAATGCAACGATGTGTTAGAATCTAATATTGGCGAATGGGCTAATAACATCGAAACTGACAACCATATTAAAATATTCAACGACTTGATTAAGTTCATCGAGGGGGATTAGTGGAATTGCCAGACATTGAGGATTTGATTGAGGGTATCAAGAGTTGCTGTGATGTGGCAGTCTGCAGATTAACTCCTGATTTCCCTGTTGAACACATCACTATTGACACGACTAAAGCTAATGAACTACTTCACCCACTTTATGCAGAAATTGAATTTCAAAAAGGAGTCAACGAGAACCATCAGATGTCGCTTGACGATGCACAGCTTAGAATCGAATCGTTGATAACTAGCCATGATGAGCAAGTCGAATCGTTAGCTGCTTCAATAAAACATTTGCGCGGAAAACTTAATGATAAAATGCCTGTATGCCCGCAGTGCAATGCTGAAATGGAAAAGTGCTGGGCAGGTAAATGTGATGACGGATCATCTTACCCTTGTTGGGTATGCAATTGCGTTGATTAAGGAATAACAGTGCTTGATATAGATAAATTGGTCACTCAAATAAGTTACGCAGTATCTGACCATGGTACATATAGGCGTGACCAAGTTAAACGAATGCTAGAGCCACTGTACGCTGATGTTGCGATTACCCAATCGCTTAAAGCAGATGTCGCTGACTTACATTGTCAACTGGCACAGCTAAGGGCAAATCCGATTTGCCCTGACTGTGAATCACCACTCAATAAAGGGTCAAAGGTTGCAGGTCATGGTATGTCAACAACATGTTGGACATGCCCTAAATGCTGGTGATTAGGAAAACAATGCCGAGAGCAAATGAATATAAGTCAATCAGTGATATGATTAAAAAGCTTGAAGCTGAAAACGATATCGACCTACAAAGCATTAAGGTCGCAGAGGAAACCATAGCTAAAGCAAACGAGGTAATGGGTCGTCGCCATTATGTTATAGACGCATTGTCGGATAAGCTGAATAATATTGCTAATAAGAATGTCGAGGCTATTGAAGGTAAAAGTGTTGGATACTGCAATTGTGTCGATTGCAAAATGCCAATGCCATTATCGCCTACTCCTCAGAGGTGTAAAGGTTGTACTGAAATCGTTGAAATGATCGACAAGGAAATGGGAGAAACAAATGAAAATATTGGTAATAACGAAAGGTCAAAACATACGATAAAGAGGTTAAATCAAATAGCTGAAGAGGAGGGTGATAAGTATCGCTATTGCACTGCTTGTGGTGGACTGGTCCCTGCTTGGGCTAAGTCTAAATTGTGTGGCGACTGTAACGAATCAACTAACCCGACAGATGGGAACAGTGACAAATGAAAATAATTAGCTGCAACAAACAATACAAGCACTCTGTGAATTTCGTAGATAGCAACGACAGGTTTGTCGGTTACGATCTTGAACAGGACTGATGCGAGAATGCAGATTATGTCTTCAGTTGGGAGACAACAGGAACAGGAATTGACGAAAGCAAAGAAGAAGAAACAGTTGCTGATTATGAGTTCGTAGATGAAAGCCCTATGAACACTGAACCAATGAATGACCCTGTAGAATATGAAGGTAGTTCAATCTCATTTAGAATGGTATGCAACGACAAACCAAACATAATCCTTACTTTGTTCAACGAACACAATGGATACTACAGCCATGGGTTTTGTTACATGCTTTCAGAAAAGAATCAGGGGGAAGACAGCCTATGATTCTAAAACCTCCTGGCGAAACAGGCCTCCTGTGGTTCATTGACAGCAACGGCGCTTATGCTAAGTTCGAATATGTTCGTATAGGCAAGGAAAGCACAAGGTATTTGATCGTGTCTAATGACCATAAGACCTGCATAGAGTTACCCGATGATAATATAGAGAAATATACATTTGCAGTCGAAGACCCTGATTACAAATTTTTTGATAGGCCAGTTTACTACAACAACGAACACCATTCTGTTTCGTTTAGATTGGTTTGTGAAAATGAGCCTGATTTATTTTTGCAGCTAATGAACGAACATAACGGTAGAAATTCACACATGCTGATGTATAAACTTTCTGAAACTTTGAACGGAGTAATAGAATTATAACCTGTTTCAAAATAGTGATGACATACGTAGTCTTGGCTATCACAAGTTCATTGATTCTGGCGAATGTTGAAATGAGTGACCGTTGGTACTATGCAATAGAATACACACCGATCGGTGTTTTGATGATGGACATTGGTAGGCAAATTGGAGTAAAAGAAACATTCAAAGCAATCGATAATCGTATCGATGAAAGATACCCAACAAAGGAGAAATAAGATGGATGTCGATACAAAGTTTATATTGAAAGCAGCTGCAGCAATTTTAACTATTGTGGGGTTGGCACTGTTTTCATACCCACAGTGGAATGTTTGGAGAAAAGGTCTTGCAGGTCAGGCTGTTCTGAAAGAAGCCGAATGGAGTAGGAAGGTTGCAATTGAAGAAGCTGCAGCAAAGAAAGAGTCCGCAACATATTTGGCTGAAGCCGAAATCATAAGAGCAAAAGGTGTTGCCGAAGCCAATAAGATTATTGGTGAATCACTGAAAGGGAATCAAGGTTACTTACACTACTTGTGGATTATGGGCCTGCAGGACGGGTCGTCTGAAGTGATCTATATTCCAACGGAGGCAAACATGCCACTAATTGAAGCAAGGGACAAAAGATAATGGCAAGGAAAATATCTAGGATCAGCCTTGAGATTAAAGAATTCGAAAGGCTAATCGAGGTAGAGAATAAAAAGATTCGCAATAGCATGGCTGTTCATATGCATCACGTTCATACACACGCTATAGCTGAGATGTATAAAGCATTGGCTGGACTGAGGATTGAAAAAGTCTACGCAATGAGTGACACAGAATTGTCTAGGAAAGCAATTGATGATTCCTGAATTTACAATCATTGAATGGCTTGTCGGTTTGCTAGTAGTTTCGATGATTGCAATGGTATTGTCTGAATTGATAAGGCCTAGGCCGAATGGCAAGGATAATGCAGTGGACGAATACCATGACGGTACACATTTCAGGCAAGAAACAGGATACAGAGCTGCAAAGAAAAGAAGGAAGGAGGACGATGATTATAGTTCTAGCTGGCTATCTTTTGGCAACTCTAAATTAAGTCGCGGCAATGATGACGATTGGGATTAAATACAATGGCAGAAGGTAGGGTAAGTTACACCAAGGAAATGCGGGCAAAAGCAGAAAGTCGTGATGTCAGCCTTGCAACTATTGATATAGTTGATAAGAATGGTCCCCGACGGATACTTCAGTTCTATGTCGATGACGAGATGCTGGATAGACTTCATGAGCTTGCAAATCAGGTTTGCAATGGCAAATTTTAACAATCATATATATGGAGGAATGAAACATGGAAGAAATTAAAGCTATGATCAATAAACTATTTGACGATACATCAGTTGATAAAGAAGTGTCCATTGATCGTATGGAGCAACTAGCATACCTATGTCAATCAAATGCTGATTCGCTGAAGGAGGATTGATCACTTACATGGGCCTTACCCTGGATAGGCTCCTATCCAATATCGGCATGACTGTCGTGTGCATCCTAATTGCGTTAGTATGTCTACTCGGTTACCTGCATTTGTTGAAAAAGCGCGGCGAGGCGTCCGGTAGATATAGCAATGCACAGACGGCGGGAAAGGTAGCAACTATCGATACGAGTGACGAGAACCTCAAAGGGTTGGCGGTCGCTATCTATCAGGAGTACGGCCTGTGTCCTTCAATGGATAATGCTCGCAAGGTAGCTACTCGGCAGTACATGCGCGCCGACAGAATCGATCTTTTTCAATGGGCTGCAATTCATAATTACATGACTCAATACATGAACGATGAGCTAGATTTTTAGATAGGAACATCATGGCTGACGATAGCAAAAAATACGTAATCGTTTACGAAGACAAAACTTGCGTGATTGCAAAGATGGAGCCAACAGAAAGCAACCCTAGTCCTGAACTTGAATATTTTGAGTTGTGTACAGATTTGTTCGGCAATCCATACAGGCACCATGTAGACAATTACAGTGCATCTAGTGGGCATCTGATTGAAGTGATTGCCAATCAACAATCTAAAATTGATGGGCTTAGAAAACTCAATGAGACATTAACAGCTGTTGCGTACGATGATAGGAAGGCAAACCATTGAAAGAAAACGTTCTAACAAGGTCGCGTGACGCTCAAGGCATCACACTTGAACATGAGTTGATCAAAAGGTCAATTCGCCTTGATTGCGTGGCATTGGTGCCACATGTAACATACATCAACGACATAGCCGGTGGTAAGTTCGAGAAGCACTACACAGGCTTCTGTGCTGAAGCATTCATCGATACAGCAGTTGGATTTGGTGAGGGGCAAGAGAATCCAATATATGTTGTAGTTCACCCTAGGATCTATGCCATCATGAAGAATAGGAACTTAATTGATTTTATCCCATGCAGCAGGGGTAAATCAACTATACCTGTGTTTGTTGGTCATGAGGTAATTATCTACGACGGTATTCCATCAGGAGCGGACGTTGTTAGAGATACCAGTGCAACGAACCATGTTGGTATATACGAAACATGGTTATATAGTCCAGGATTCATGAAATGGGCTGTAATCCCTGACAGTCATTCAAATGATATTAGTGGTTGGGCTAACCCGAATGATAATGGAGTACTAAAATCAAGGCAGGATTGGTCTGTACGTATAGAGCGAAACGATGTCAAACTTGCAAGGTTAATTACTAGGGAAGAATGACATGATCGTTATGTATGCAGAAACATATGG
>PJEL010002611.1_pt1 | contig 16282 bp, 15 predicted proteins | sample 1853271 | NCBI WGS metagenome assembly PJEL01 (sample SAMN08108733, study PRJNA415343) | Invertebrate metagenome, whole genome shotgun sequencing project. | host: Globobulimina | place: Sweden: Gullmar Fjord | collected 2015-08
ATGGTACGGGTCAAGAGACTTGAACTCTCACATCTTGCGATACTGGAACCTAAATCCAGCGCGTCTACCAATTCCGCCAAACCCGCATTTCTTCTATTACTACTAAGAGTAAAATGGTGGCTACACCGGGATTTGAACCTGGGACCCCATCATTATGAGTGATGTGCTCTAACCAGCTGAGCTATGTAGCCTTTCCAATCTTGCCTCTCAGCAAGTGGCGCGTATTATGCAAATCTCATTGCCTTACGTCAACCGTTTTTTTATAAAAAATGAGACTTTTTATTTGTTTGCTTAAAGAGTCGTCATATTGTTTGTATTCTAGGCTGTTTCACTGATGTAGAACTAAATTAAATAGGTAAAGTGACTTATTTGGACTCAAACAATCAGCTATATATTATGGTTGGCAAAAATAAAAAGCCCGTATTTTTATGTGGGCTTTCTATTTAACCTATGACCGACTTAATAAATATTCATCTAGCGGCTGTATTTACCAACTTTTGCGTTAAATTCACTTACTATATGGCCCCATGGATGGGGAGATAGAATGAAGTTGAACCCAAATCGAGATAAATTATTAATGGGTAAAATTGCCTTAAATTAAGAAAAATATCAAGCTTGAAATAAGTGAATAATATTATGCTTAAATAGATTAATACTCTCTTAAACGAGTTTAGATTGTTTAATTATAATTGTGACTTAACCATCAATGCGTTTTTTGGCAATAGCGGCTAAATGGGCAGAGTGCTTAGTTACTACATCTAAGTTTGCACTTACGGCACTTTTGGGCAATTTACCAATGATCATCTCACCAGCATCAAGTGCATTAGAAGAAGCTGCAAATTCTAAGAGATTTTGACCATTGCATTTAATACTGCCAAATACTGAACGAATTTTAAGTTTGTTCTTTTTAAGATAGCTTCTAAGACGCTTTTTATCATTTACTGAGACATACTCACAAATACGCAATGATAAGTTATCTCCCGCTTGTGCTTCAGGAATTGGTGCTAAAGAAATAGTTAAGAGACTTGTAGCTAGTAGTAGTTTTTTCATAAATACCCTTTTATTATTAAAATATTTCTCATCGAATGAGAATTTTTATTAGGTTCTTTGTTGGATGACAAAGCACATAATAAATAGTGTAGACCCTTTCTATTATATTGCATTCAATTTTGATATAAGAGCGATTTGTAATTTTTATGCAATAAAAAAGGGCTTTGTTAAGCCCCTTTTTGTAAATGATTTAGAACGGTTAGACGTTAAATCTAAAATGAACAACGTCACCGTCTTTTACACGATATTCTTTCCCTTCAAGACGCCATTTACCTGCATCTTTAGCGCCTGATTCACCGTTAAACTCGATAAAATCATCATAGGCAACGACTTCAGCGCGAATGAAGCCTTTTTCAAAGTCTGTATGTATAACACCAGCAGCTTGCGGCGCTGTAGCATTTTGCTTTACTGTCCATGCGCGAACTTCTTTAACGCCCGCAGTAAAGTAAGTTTGTAAGTGAAGTAAGGAATAACCGGCATTTATTACACGATTAAGCCCTGGCTCTTCTAAACCCATCTCAGCCATAAACTCAATACGGTCCTCATCTTCCATTTCAGATAATTCGCTTTCAATCTCGGCACAAACAGCAACAACGATAGCGCCTTCTGCATCCGCTATTTCTTGTACTTGATCAAGGTAGGGGTTATTTTCAAAACCATCGTCATTAACATTAGCTATGTACATTGTTGGTTTAATAGTTAGAAAATTTAAGTAGTCGACGGCTGCTTTTTCTTCTTTAGATAACTCTAAAGAGCGTACCATGTGTCCTTCTTCAACATGCTTTAATATTTTTTCTAATACTGGCATTTCAAATTTAGCGTCTTTATCACCACCTTTGGCCTTCTTAGCTAAACGAAAAATTGCACGTTCTGCTGTGTCCATATCAGATAAAGCTAGTTCAGTATTGATTACTTCAATATCGTCAATAGGACTAACCTTATTAGCGACATGAATAATATTGTCATTATCAAAGCAGCGAACTACGTGACCGATTGCATCTGTTTCACGAATGTTAGCAAGGAATTTATTTCCTAAACCTTCACCTTTAGAAGCGCCAGCCACTAAACCTGCAATATCAACAAATTCCATAGTTGTTGCTAAAACACGCTCAGGATTTACTATTTTTTCTAAAGCGTCTAAACGAGGATCTGGTACTGGTACAACACCTGTATTTGGCTCTATAGTACAAAATGGAAAGTTAGCTGCATCAATACCTGCTTTAGTTAGTGCATTGAAAAGTGTTGATTTACCAACGTTGGGCAAGCCAACAATACCGCATTTGAATCCCATGATAATACCTTAATTATTTTGAAATATGAGTTAGAGCGCTTTGAATGAATGTAAACGGTTTTGAGCTTTCTTTAAATCGTCTTTTTGCCAAATGTCTATACATCGGCTTGCTTCATCAATAGCTTGATCTATTTTGTCTTGGTCAATAGCTGGTGCTTTGCCAAGTACATGTCCGGTAACGCGATCTCTATGGCCTGGGTGACCAATACCAATGCGCAATCGGTAAAATTCTTTATTATTTGCCATACACGAAATAATATCGCGTAAGCCGTTATGTCCACCATGTCCGCCGCCTTTTTTAATTTTACAAACGCCCGGTTCCATATCTAACTCATCATGAGCAACGAGGATGTTTTCAACGGGAATACGGAAAAAATTTGCAAGAGGAGCTACAGACTGACCACTTCTATTCATAAACGTTGTTGGAATAAGTAAATGAACTACTTCGTTACCTATTAGGCCCTTGCCGTAAAGTCCGAAATATTTTTTTTCTGGTCTGAGGGAAATGTTGTAGCGAGAAGCAAGTTCTTCGACGAACCAAACTCCGGCATTGTGACGGGTTTTTGTATATTCGGGGCCTGGATTACCCAGGCCCACAACTATTTGAATAGTCATCTAAAGGAATATTCCTTTGGATTATTCTTCAGTAGCTATTTCTTCAGCAGCTGCTTCTTCGCTATCATCACTTGAACCTTTCGGTGCATTTAATGAAACAACAGCTTGATCGTGGTTTTCACCTTTAGCTAATTCGTCAGAAGTTACACCTTTTGGAAGGGTAACGTCTGATAAATGCAATGTTTGACCAACTTCTAGACCAGCAACATCAACTTCGATGTACTCTGGAATATCAGCAGGTAAACAGCTAATAGTAATTTCATTCATGTGGTGAGCAATTTTGCCACCTTTTTTCTCTGCTTCGTCTTCATTGATGTAATGAACAGGAGCATTAACATGAACAGCATGAGTAGCGTCGATGCGCAAGAAATCTAAATGCATGATCAAGTCTTTAAACGGGTGACGCTGCATGTCTTTGATAAGACATTCAACAGGCTTGCCGTCAACGTTTATAGTAAGAACGTGTGAGTAAAACGCTTCTTCTTGTTGTGCACGGAAAACTTTGTTGTGAGCAAGTGTTAAAGAAACTGGCTCAGAACCTTCACCGTAAAGGATCGCTGGAACTTTGTCCGCGTGACGTAGGCGGCGGCTCGCACCTTTCCCTAAGTCTGTACGTACTTCAGCTTCCAAAGTAAATAAATTAGTCATGGTATAAAACCTTAATATTAATGTATAAGTTGCGTTGTTTTTTGCGACCAAAAACAACATTGAATTGCTTTATTACCCTACCAAAATAATTTGGCAGATAAAAAAGGCGCGAAATATTAACACTTACCGCGAATAATGCCAAGCTTTATGTCGTTGTTATTTAACCGCGATACAGGGTGAATAATATTTGTTCTTTATTAAAAAGATGTAAATATCAGTGCCTTACTTGTTTTAGATAAATAGCGGCATTTGTTTTTCAGCTCCGAGTGTCAATTTTTTATTCAGCAAAGCGGATTTGCATAGTCGATAGCTATTGAAAATTACTTTTGATGCAAGGCTATATTCACTGATGTTCTAAAAAGTGTTGTGGGGGGATTATTTACTTTAGTTAAATGCGCTACTTTATATATTTGAAGTGGGAATTTAACGATGAATGATGAAATGAGGTATTAAATTAATTATATTTAGACAATAAAAAAGCACCCTAAGGTGCTTAATTTGATGTTTATTATCAGGAAATAATCTTTAGAGATTAACCTTCAAACATCGCTGAAATTGATTCTTCGTTACAAACTCGACGAATTGCTTCAGATAACATGCCAGCTAAAGTAAGCTGTCTTACGTTACCCAATGCTTTGATCTCATCAGAAAGAGGAATTGAGTCAGTTACAACAACTTCATCAATAACTGAATTCTTAAGATTTTCTGCAGCATTACCAGAAAGTACCGGGTGAGTAGCGTATGCAAATACACGCTTCGCTCCGTGTTCTTTTAATGCTTCAGCAGCCTTAGCTAAAGTACCGCCAGTATCAATCATGTCATCTACGATGAAACAATCACGATCTTTAACGTCACCAATAATATGCATTACTTGAGCTACGTTCGCTTTTGGACGACGTTTATCAATAATAGCAAGGTCTGCATCATCTAGTAATTTTGCTACTGCACGAGCACGTACAACGCCGCCGATATCAGGAGATACAACCACTGGGTTTTCAATGTTTTTCTTAACCATATCTTCTAAAAGAATTGGTGTACCGAAGACATTATCTACTGGTACATCGAAGAAACCTTGAATCTGCTCTGCGTGTAAATCAACCGTTAATACACGGTCAACACCAACGCTAGATAAAAAGTCAGCAACTACTTTTGCAGTAATTGGCACACGCGCGCTACGAACACGGCGATCTTGACGAGCATAACCAAAATAAGGAATAACTGCTGTTATACGACCTGCAGATGCACGGCGTAAAGCATCGATCATTACGATCAATTCCATTAAGTTATCGTTAGTTGGCGCACAAGTAGATTGAATAATAAAAACATCCGCACCACGAACATTTTCAGTGATTTCTACACTGATTTCACCATCGCTAAAGCTACCCACTTTGGCTTCGCCCGGCGTAATGTATAGGCGATGTGCAATTTGTTTAGCCAGTTCAGGGGTGGCGTTACCCGCAAAAATCTTCATGTCAGGCACTGTAAGTTCCTCAGAAACTTTCGACATTATTACAACACTGATGTTAGTTAAGACAGTTAAGTTATAGCTAAAATCAGCCCATTATTGAAATTTTTTCATGCGTAACTGAAAACCAGCTACTCAATTATTTTTGTAATTTAACTATTGCTGCGTTAACAGCGTCAATTACACTTGAGCGATTTAACCCTTTAGCCACAAAAGAAGTTATTCCTTTTGGCAGTTTCGACTGCAATTGGCGAGCCTCTTTTTCAGAGTGAAAGCGCGAGAAAATACAAGCGCCCGTACCTGTCATTTGAGACGGCGCGTATTCTATCAACCAAGCGAGTAAGTTGGCAACCTCGGGATAGTGTTTTATTACCATGGTTTGACAATCGTTATGGCAAACTTCCATGGTTTTTGAAAGTTCTAGCGTTGATAATGTTAGCTTTTTTGTATTTCTTGGTAAATCTGGTGAGGTGAAAACACTTTGTGTAGATATGTGACAATTTGGTTTGCTGACCAAATACCAATATTCTTTTGGTGCTGCCGTTGTTAACTCTTCACCAACGCCTTCGGCAAATGCTGCATTGCCTCGAACAAAAACCGGCACATCGGCACCGAGCGCTAAGCCAATTTTTGCAAGTTGTTCAATAGATAAATTTACTTGCCATAACGCGTTTAAGGCGAGTAATACGGTTGCTGCATTTGAAGAGCCGCCACCTAAACCGCCACCCATAGGAAGCACTTTGTTAATACTGATATCAGCACCAGATAAATCACTAGCATGTTTTTTAATTATATTTGCCGCTTTAATAATTAAGTTGTCGTGCTCTTTTACACCTTCAATAGGCGTTAATAGTTTTACTTGACCAGAGTTGTTGACGGCAATATCAATGGTATCGCCATAATCTAAAAACTGAAATAAAGTTTGTAAGTTGTGATAGCCATCTTCGCGCTGTCCGACAATATGTAAAAATAAATTAAGTTTAGCGGGCGATGGAAAGCGAATAGCGGAAGTGTTTGTAAGCATAGTTTTAGTTGATTTAGGCACTGTTGACATAAGTTTTTCGAGTTTAGTATTTGCTGAATTAGTTGTTGGGGACATAAAAACTACAAACGCCACTGGTTGATAGCAATTTTAATGGTTAAGTTTGCTTGGGTAATTGTAAGCTTTGTTGGCAGTTGATACTGATTAATATTTTTATAATGACTATAACTTATACGCCAATCTCTACCTTGGTAAGTACTTGCTAACGTTTTAGGTAAACCATTGCTTTCATCAAAAATAATATCATCATTATTGTTATAAGGGAGTGCCTTTAGCCAATACGTTAGTGCATTAGTTGGCAGGGTATAACCCGTGAGCGAATAAATTAGCGCATCTAAATTTTTACCCTGATAAGTTTTACCATCTACTTCAATGGTATGTTCTTTATTTTTAGAACGTAAATGTAGTACATTTATGCCCAAATAACTGGTCAAGTCGAGCCTTTGAGTATCCTCACTGCCGGTATATTGCCAATTTATTGAAGCACTGCTTCTATCTTTATGCTCAATAAAAGCTATTTTACCTTTTATATTCCAGTTATTTAATTTTTGTAACTGTTGCTTTCTTTCAGTATCGCTCTGGCTAAATAAGGGGCCAGAAGGCGTAGTTTTCTGCTGTGATGCACAGCCATTTAGTAAACTTAATGCCAATAAAAGTAAGGTAAAACGAATAGGATGATTATGAAAAAGCATAATTATTTTCTAGTAAAGAGAGAAGAGGAAGATGTTTTTTCATGAATATTGACTTATTTATGACCAAATAGAAGCTATATTTGAACACAGCTTGCAAGTCTCTTTCAATCATTGATGATATTTCGTAAAATTAGCGCGAGACATTTGTCACAGATCATACTTTTATTTTTGTTTCTGATTGATAATAGCTGCTTGAAATGGGTCATGCTTAATAACGTTTATTAGCATGGTTCAAATACGTTATGGCATGAATGTCATTAACATTATTTTATTAGGTAATTAAACTTCTGTATGTCAATCGTTGCTGTCGGTATTAATCATAAAACTGCTCATGTTTCTGTTCGGGAAAAGATTTCTTTTAGCCCCGATTTATTGACGACGGCACTTCAAGAAATGCTTTCAGCAGTGCAATGTAAAGAAGCAGCGATTCTTTCAACTTGTAATCGAACTGAACTTTATTTAGTACAAGAAGGTAATGTTGAAGCGACTCAAGAACGCTTAATTCATTGGTTAGAAGCTCATCATAATGTTCCAGCCTCTGTCATTGCGCCAAGTCTATATTGGCATAAAGATCAGCAAGCGGTTAACCACATGATGCGAGTAGCCTGTGGCCTTGATTCTTTGATTCTAGGCGAACCACAAATTTTAGGGCAAATGAAACAAGCCTATAGCCAAGCAAAAGCTGCTGGTTCTATGGCACTGGTTATGGATCGATTGTTTCAACGTACTTTTGGTGTAGCAAAGCAAGTTCGCACCGAAACTGAAATTGGCGCCAGTGCAGTATCTGTTGCATATGCTTCAGTAAATTTAGCAAAACATATCTTTGCTAATTTAGAGAAAGCGAAAGTATTGTTAGTTGGTGCAGGTGAAACAATAGAGCTCGTTGCAAAACATCTTTATGAAAATAAAGTGGGTAAAATTACCGTAGCAAACAGAACCATTTCACGTGCTGAAAAAATGGCTACTCAAATTGGCGCAGATGTTATTACATTAGCTCAAATTCCTGAACATATTTGCGATGCCGACATTGTTATTAGTTCTACAGGAAGCACTTTACCTATAATCGGTAAAGGCATGGTCGAAACCGCTTTAACCCAACGTAAACATCGACCAATTTTTATGGTGGATTTAGCCGTACCCCGTGATATCGAAGAACAAGTTGGTGAGCTTGAAGACGTTTTTCTCTACACAGTAGACGATTTACAAGGTATCATTGCCAAGAATCTCGAAAACCGACGTAAAGCAGCCGTTGAAGCAGAAGGGATTGTTAATATACAATCTGATAGTTTTATGGCGTGGTTGCGCGGCTTAAATACACAAGATACTGTTGTTTCATATCGAAAACAGTGTCTGTCAGAACGAGATCAACTGTTAGAAAAAGCCCTGTTACAGTTAAAAGGGAATAAGGCGCCAGAAGCTATAATAGCTGAGCTGGCAACTAAACTAACAAATAAGTTTATGCATGCCCCAACCAGCGCATTACAATCTGCAGCGCAAGGCGGAGAGCTAGACAAATTAATCTATTTACGTGATATATTTAATCTCGAGCAAAGTCAAAAAGACTAAATATATCGCTATATCGAGCTAACATACTATCCATGAAAAAATCTGTTTATCATAAGCTTGAGGTGTTGGTCGAACGCTTTGAGGAAGTTCAAGCATTACTGTCTGATCCCGAGACTATTGCTAATCAAGACAAATTCCGCACATTATCTAAAGAATTTTCCCAGTTAGAGGAAGTCACCTCAGCCTTTAAAGACTACCAAGGCGCAGAAGACGACTTTGCCACTGCTGAAGAAATGTTGAAAGATGACGATCCTGATATGCGTGAAATGGCACAAGAAGAGTTTAAAGCGGCTAAAAAGTCGGTTGAACAATTAGCTGACGCTTTGCAAATTCTCTTAATTCCTAAAGATCCAAATGATGATAATAACTGCTTTGTAGAAATACGTGCTGGTGCTGGTGGCGATGAAGCGGCTATTTTTTGTGGTGATTTATATCGTATGTATAGCCGCTATGCCGAAAAGAAAGGCTGGCGAATAGAAGAAATGAACCTGAGTGAAAGCGAGCAGGGTGGTTTTAAAGAAGTGATTGTTAAAATTTCAGGTGACGCGGTTTATGGTCAAATGAAGTTTGAATCAGGCGGCCACCGTGTACAACGAGTACCAGAAACTGAGTCTCAAGGCCGTGTGCATACTTCAGCTTGTACTGTGGTTGTAATGCCTGAAATTCCAGAGTCAGATGCTATAGAAATTAATAAAGCTGATTTAAAAGTTGATACCTTCCGTGCATCGGGTGCTGGTGGGCAACATGTTAACAAAACTGACTCCGCTATTCGTATTACTCATATTCCGACAGGCGTAGTTGTTGAGTGTCAAGATCAACGTTCGCAGCATAAAAACCGTGCTCAAGCTATGTCGGTTCTACAAGCGCGTTTACAACAAGCTGAAGATGAAAAACGTCGCAGCGAAGAAGAATCGTCACGTCGTAACTTAGTGGCAAGTGGTGATCGTTCAGAACGTATTCGTACTTATAACTACCCACAAGGCCGTATGACAGATCATCGTATCAACCTTACTTTATACCGCTTAAATGAAGTGATTGAAGGTAACTTGCATTTGGTACTTGACCCTATCATGCTTGAGAACCAAGCAGACCAACTAGCAACTCTTGCAGAACAAAACTAGTTAAGGCAATACACTTTGTCATCTATTCCCCATCTTCGATGGAAAGATAAATCCCTAGCTGAACTTATAGAGCTAGGGAAGTCTTTGTTATTGCAAAGCTCTGACTCAGCCAAGTTAGATATTCAAATATTGTTAGCTTTTGTTTTAAATAAAACCACAAGTTATCTTTTTACTTGGCCTGAAAAAGTGCCCAGTGATCAAGAACTATCACAATTTTATCAATTGGTACAACGTAGAATTTCAGGCGAACCTATTGCCTATATTGTTGGTGAAAAAGAGTTTTGGTCACTGCCTTTTGAAGTATCACCTTCTACCTTGATACCGCGTCCAGATACTGAGATTTTAATTGAGCATGTCTTAGCGCTGGCTGAAGCTGAACCTTTGGCTTTACCTGAAAATACGCGGCTATTAGATTTAGGTACGGGCACTGGTGCAATTGCGCTGTCGCTTGCACACGAAAAAAATACATGGCAAGTAGATGCCGTTGATTTTAGTCATAGTGCCGTTGAACTTGCGAAAAGAAATGCTAAGAAACTAGCGCTTTTACATGTGAATATTTTTCAAAGCAATTGGTATGAAAATATTCCCTGTGCAAATAAATATCATCTTATTGTTAGCAACCCACCTTATATCGACGAGCTCGATATTCATCTTGACCAAGGTGATGTTAGATTCGAACCCAAGTCCGCTTTGGTTGCTAAACAGGGCGGTTTTGCTGATCTTATTGAAATAGCTGAAGTAGCGAGAAAGTACTTAATTAATAATGGCTATATTTTTTTAGAACATGGCTATGAACAGGGCAAGCAAGTAAGAGAAATTTTATTAGACTTAAATTATAAAAATGCCCAAACGATAAAAGACTATGCTGGTAATGATCGAATTACTTGGGCATATTACCCTCATTAAATTCCTTTAGGCTTTTTAGCTTTTACATCAAACTCAAGAGGCAACGCCAATTTGAAACATCTTCATATGACATTCGCAGTGATCAGTGTCGCATTATTTACCCTTAGATTTATTTGGCTATTAACTAATTCTGCACAACTGGATAAAAAATGGGTTAAAATTTTACCGCATATAAATGATACCTTATTGCTGTTAATGGGCATTGGCATGGCTGTAGCCTTGAAAATTAACCCACTAGAATACCCGTGGTTACTTGAGAAAATTCTAGCACTTTTTGCCTATATCTTTACGGGATACTACACCTTAAAACTTGCACGCAATAAAGCAATGCGGATTTTTGGCTATTTAGGGGCTATGGGCTGGATCATGCTAATTGTTCGAATCGCGATGACCAAGCAATCAGTGTTTTTTTAGCGTTAAGCAATGAATAGGGCGTCATAGTGAAGAACTATTTGATGCGCTTGAAGATAAAAATAAAGTGGTAAAATATGTCGAAATAGAAGGTGGCGATCATTACTTGAGTAATAATGAACATAGATTAAGCACTTTTAAAGAAATAGAGTTGTTTTTAGATAAACACTTACCCGTCAATGTTGAATAAAACCATCAGTTAATCAATATATTATATTGATAGTAAAACAAAAAGATAACTTTTGTTTTACTATCAATTGAATCCTAGCCTTTTGCCCCCATCTACTTAGATTGGTTATTTTAAGTAGACTTTGTTTTTTGCATGAATGAGTTGTTAGTTTCTGAACTAAAATCAGAAAAAATAGATTTATTAGAAGCCTTGGTACTCGTTGAGAAATTTATTTTTTCTTCTGAGGGTACTTCTTTGAGCCTTGTTGATGAGATCATACGTCAATGTAAAGAGTGTATTGAGAATATAGAAGAGCCATTAGAGCAAGCTAGCTTTCTTCTCAATGAATTGTACATTGACCATTTATTTATTGAGAATGAACAAGACTTTTGGCCTTCAGTTTCTTTTAAAGTAACAGACAGTGTCGAGAATCGAATGATAGCGCCTATGGTGAAAAGCGTCATTATTCGTCATATTATTGCTCAATGCGGTTTTGAAGCTGATATTGTTTTTGTCCCCGAAAAAACCATGATCCGTATCCTTTGTGATGATATTTATGCGATTGTTTTTGATCCCATCAGTGGAGAATCTCTTAATGGCTTTGAGCTTGACCAAAAGCTAGAAGATGTTGATGACGATCCCTACAAACAGCACCTTAATACCATGAGCTGTGAAGATGTGGTGATTAAGTATTTAACCACATTAAAAGCTGCCTTAATAAGGGAAGGAACCTTCGATTTGGCTCTTAAATGTGTTGATATTCTCTTAGCGATGCGACCTGATGATCCGATGGAACGAAGAGATAGAGGCTTTTTGTTACACCAACTTGATTGTTTTAAGGTGGCATATGATGATTATCGCTACTTTGTCGAACAATGCCCGAAAGATCCCGCAGCACAGCTATTAAAAATTCAACTTGATAAGATTGAAGTTCAGCAAACAATTTTACATTAATACAGACTAACCCTGAAATTATTTTACTGTTAAGATAGCTAGCTATAATAAAGAGCTATCTTAACAAGCTCGTATAACAAACTGAGGAAAATACATGCAAGAACAAACTCTGGCGCATACTCCATTGATAACTAATGACGCCACCGTTTTGGGAATACTGGCAATAATATTAGGTTTTGTTTTCTACACCTCTACAAGCCAGCATCCTTTTTGGAAAAGATTTTATAGTGTAGTTCCCGCTCTGTTAATGTGTTATCTCCTCCCCTCATTATTAAATACTTTTGGCATTGTCAGTGCAGAGCTTAGTCAAGTTGATGAGGTTGCTAAATATTATTTATTGCCCGCTTGTTTAGTATTGCTAACCTTAAGTATTGATATTAAAGCTATTATTGGTCTAGGCAATAAAGCACTTATTATGTTTATTACCGGCACTGTCGGCGTTGTTATTGGTGGCCCCATTGCATTATTAATCGTTGGTGCTGTTTGGCCTGAACTTATTGGCGTAAGTGGCCCAGATGCTGTTTGGCGTGGAATGGCAGCATTAGCTGGAAGCTGGATCGGCGGCGGAGCTAATATGCTCGCCATGAAAGAGATTTACGGCGCTGATGGCAAAATATTCACCATCATGGTAACTGTCGATATTATTGTGGCCAATATTTGGATGGCTGGTCTTTTATATCTAGCGGCAAATCATAAACGCATTGACGCTAAAAATGGCGCAGATACTTCAGGCATTGACAAGCTTATTGAAAAAGTTGAAGCCTACGAGCGCAGCAATTCACGTCGCCCTGAATTACGAGATTTCATGCTAATACTCGCCTTGGGCTTAGGTGCTGCAGGCTTTGCTCATTTAGTGGCAGATTTTCTAGTACCTTATTTTCAAACCAACTTTCCAGAGCTGAAAAAGTTTAGCCTACATAGCAAACTTTTTTGGATCATCGTTGTTGTAACAACCGTTGGTTTAGCACTGTCATTTACTAAAGCAAGAAATTTGGAGTCTGTTGGTGCATCAAAGGTTGGTAGTAGCTTTTTATATATTCTAGTGGCCACTATCGGTTTACATATGGATATTTCACAAATTGTCGAGGCGCCTAAATATGTCGTAATAGGCTTAATTTGGATGGCCGTACATGTCATTTTATTATTCGTTGTTGGTCGCCTTATTAAAGCCCCTGTCTTTTATTTAGCGGTAGGCAGTAAAGCAAATATTGGCGGCGCGGCATCGGCACCTGTTATTGCATCGGCTTTTCACCCATCGCTGGCAACTGTTGGGGTATTACTTGCTGTATTAGGTTATGTATTAGGTACTTATATGGCATGGTTATGTGGCCAGTTATTAAGAATTATTGGTAGCTAATTTCAGAATTTAAACTTGGCGCTATTAGCGCCAAGTTGTTTATATTAGGTGGAAAAATTTATGGCAATTCAATCTGTTGCTGTCGCAAATATCGAAGTGGCAAACGATAAGCCTTTTGTGCTTTTTGGTGGTATGAATGTGCTTGAGTCTCGCGACCTAGCAATGAAAATTGCCGAGCACTATGTAGAAGTTACGCAAAAACTAGGTATTCCTTATGTTTTTAAGGCCTCTTTTGATAAAGCTAATCGCTCATCGGTGGCATCTTATCGTGGTCCCGGCTTAGATGAAGGCTTAAAAATATTTGAAGAAATTAAAAATACCTTTAATGTGCCAATTATTACTGATGTTCATGAGCCTTACCAAGCTCAGCCTGTGGCAGAGGTAGTTGATATTATTCAATTACCAGCATTTTTGGCACGCCAAACAGACTTAGTTGTCGCTATGGCAAAAACAGGCGCCGTTATTAATGTCAAAAAACCACAATTTTTAGCGGCTCATGAAATGCGTCATATTATTAATAAGTTTGGCGAAGCGAATAATGAAAAAATAATCCTTTGCGAAAGAGGAAGCTGTTTTGGCTATAACAACCTAGTGGTTGATATGTTAGCCATGGATGAAATGAAGAGTTACGCTCCTGTTATGTTTGACGCAACTCATGCCTTACAAAAACCCGGTGGCAGAACTGACTCAGCTGATGGCCGTAGAGCACAAGCAGCACAGTTAGCTCGTAGCGGTATGGCAATTGGTATTGCTGGGCTATTTATTGAATCACATCCTGATCCAAGTGCGGCAAAGTGCGATGGTCCATGTGCGTTGCCATTAGATAAACTGGCTCCTTATTTGAGGCAAATGAAAGCAATTGATGATTTAGTTAAGGGCTTTGAGCCACTCATTACAGACTAATAGTTAGATATAATAAAGGTGTTAAACGCACCTTTCTTAAATCAATAGTTCCTAACTCATTTATATTATTTTTTTATTGTATCATTTGCTTTTTCTTGCTCAAATGTCGCGTCAATAAAGAATGATTAATAATAACAGGCGTATTTTCGCCAATTAAAGAGCAAATCAAACCCGATCCATGAAATATAACCGTGTATTTATCAATAGTTTAGCTTATGAACTAGCCCCGCATGTGGTATCAAGCGCAGCATTAGAGTCTCGCTTGGCACCGCTTTATCAAAAATTCCGAATTCCAAAAGGTCAGTTAGCCGCCTTAACAGGGATTGAAGAGCGTCGTTGGTGGCCAAAGGGTCATATGCTTTCAGACGGCGCAATAACCGCGGCAGAAAAAACAATTGATGAATCAGGTATTTCAGTAAAAGATATTGGCGCCGTGGTTTATACCGGCGTATGTCGCGACCAACACGAGCCAGCTACTGCTTGTCGTATTGCGGCTAAACTAGGGGTTTCTCAAGATACCTCTATCTATGATATTAGCAACGCTTGTTTAGGTGTTCTCTCTGGAATTTTAGATATTGCTAATCGCATCGAGTTAGGCCAAATAAAAGCAGGTTTAGTCGTTTCTTGTGAATCTGCCCGCCATATTGTTGATGTCACCATTGATGACATGTTGGCTGATCCAACCATGCAAAATTATTCACAGTCTTTAGCCACATTAACTGGTGGTTCTGGTGCAGTAGCTGTATTGCTTACCGACGGTAGTTTATCGCTTAAAACAGAACGTCAGCACCAATTATTAGGTGCTAGTCACTTGTCGACACCTGAGCATAATGATTTGTGTCAGTGGGGCTTAAAAGAAGTGGGTCCACAGCTTTTTAGAGAATTTATGCGCACCGACGCTGTTACCTTATTGAAAGAAGGTGTTTCTCTAGCTAAAGATACATGGGAGCATTTCTTAGCACAACGCGAATGGTTAAGTAGCCAAGTCGATAAAGTTATTTGTCACCAAGTAGGCGCGGCTAATCAAAAGCAAGTATTAACTGCTTTGAATATTCCAATTGAAAAAGAATTTCCAACCTACAAAAAATTAGGCAATATGGGCACAGTATCATTGCCCGTTACAGCTGCTATGGCGCATGATGAAGGCTTTTTGAAAAAAGGTGATAATGTCAGCTTTTTAGGCATAGGTAGTGGCCTCAACTGTATGATGTTAGGGTTGAAGTGGTAAGCTTATGCTAGACAATTTATTTCCTTTTAAACGCAATTTTCTTGATCGAAATGGCCAAAAATATCACTATGTTAATGAAGGGCAGGGCGAACCTGTTGTTATGGTTCATGGCAATCCGAGCTGGTCTTTTTATTATCGTAATTTAGTTAAGTCACTCAGTACAAACCATCAATGCATCGTGCCTGATCATATTGGCTGTGGCCTGTCAGACAAGCCTGATGATGAGCATTACGATTATACGCTGACAAAACGTATAGACGACCTAGAAGCCTTGCTTGAACATTTAGAGATAACTGAAAATATTACTTTAGTGGTACATGATTGGGGCGGAATGATCGGCCTTGGTTATGCAGCGCGATACCCCAAGCGTATTAAAAAACTCGTTATCTTAAATACAGCTGCGTTTCATTTACCAGAAACTAAACCCTTCCCTTGGGCGTTATCTATTTGTCGAAATACTTGGTTAGGTACATTTTTAGTGCGCGGTTTTAATGCCTTTTCGTCAATTGCTTCTTACGTTGGAGTGAAACGTAAAGCCATGTCTAGCGATGTACGCAATGCCTACGTTATGCCATTTAATTCATGGAAAAACCGTATTTCAACCTTACGTTTTGTTCAAGACATTCCGCTAAAAGAAGGCGATAGAAACTATCAACTTGTTGCTGATATTGCTAAGAATTTAGAAAACTTTAAAGAGACACCCACTATTATTTGTTGGGGTCTGCAAGACTTTGTTTTTGACCATCATTTTTTAACAAAGTGGAAAGAGAAATTACCTCAAGCCACGGTGCATGAATTTGCTGACTGTGGTCATTATATTCTCGAAGATGCTAGCGATGAAGTTGTGCCGCTGGTTAGCGCTTT
>PJEL010002612.1_pt1 | contig 16278 bp, 22 predicted proteins | sample 1853271 | NCBI WGS metagenome assembly PJEL01 (sample SAMN08108733, study PRJNA415343) | Invertebrate metagenome, whole genome shotgun sequencing project. | host: Globobulimina | place: Sweden: Gullmar Fjord | collected 2015-08
TTTGCAGGGCTTGAGGTTATGGCGAAACTAGCTTTTAAAAAATCTCCGGCAACGGACCGGACTTCTGCAAAAATTGTTGCTGCCCCACCGGTTCCAGTTCTAGACAAATAAAAAGATGCCCCAAACGGCGGGATTGTGTATCCAGCAGTCCATGCCTGAGTTGTAAATTTCTGCGCAACCCTTGTATTAACTGCATCTCCAACTGCCAATGAAATGTTGTTGCTTGCCGATAAGTTGTTATATTGATAACTTCCAGAATCATAGGCAATCTTAATAGTAGAAACATCTTCGATATATTTAATGTATGAACCGTCAAAAAGAATAACAATGCCATTGTAATTAAGCACCGTTGCGTCACCTTCAAGAGTTCCAATTAAAGTTGGGTCTAATGAGCCGTCGAGATAATAAAGCCTGAATCCAGAGTCAATCACAAGTTCATAGTCAGTCCCACCTATATCAACACGCTTCATATATGTAATAGCGTTTGTAGTGGCAGAATTAGAATATAAAGCAATCGGAAGCCTCGGGACTTTCTTCCCACCTTTTTCCACAATCCAGTTTATTAATTTAGACGCTTCTGTAGGGGATAGCCTGTCGGCTGGTTCGTAGGTGTTTAAACCATGTGGAACCTTGCCGATATCTATTGAATTATCAGGTTGTCTCTCTGAGGGTAATCCCACAAGCTCTCTAAACATTACGTTAAATCCCTATTGCTTTTAGTTCTTGCCCCTGTCTTTGGCCTAAATCCTACGTCTCGTCTTCTTCGTCGTCTTTCTACTCTCAGCGCTCGTTGTGTAAATCTGTCTTTTAAAATCGCTTCTGCATTAAAAGAACGTTCGTTTCTGTGTTTAGCAAATAACTTCACGCCTTCTACAACGTCGTTGTTGAATAAGTTTTTATACGGCATTGCTGAAGTAACGGCTGCTAATTTAACAAAATTTGGGTAGTATTTTAAGTTAACTGTATAGGCTTGGTCTGGAACAAATTCGAACCATATGTAATCACCAAGTATACAAAATCTATCAGGCTGCGCTCTGCTTGTTGTAGACCCTTCATTAGCGTTAATAGCGTCAAAAAGGTCGTCTTCTTCACACATGTCCATTGGATCAAGAGTGGAAATCCAAACAGAATATCTGTTTCTTCTTAGCTTTCTAGGCGCCCAAAAGTCACCCATCGTGTTCGCTGATAAATCATAGTTTTGAGTCCCGGCGACTGTCGTTATCGTTCCGGTCCCGGTGTAAATTATTTCTGATTCTTTATCGAGAAGTATCTCATATATTAATTCAAGACACCTATTTATATAGCCTAACAATTCAGCAAACGCGCCGTCTTTATTATAAACATATCCGTTAGGATCTCTTAGCTCGTAAAGAACTTGAGTTATTATCGCTGAAGCAAGTACCGATTCTGCTGAACCCATTATCTCACCCTTTTAGATATAGTTGGTTGACCCGGACCAAACGGTGTCTCTCTATTCGGAACGGAATTACCGTCGCTATCTTTATCAAGGTCAACGTCTTCAGGTCGCCAACCGAATGAAGTTAAATCTCTTTTGTCTGTGTACTTCCAGCCACGGCTCTTATCAATTCCTATCTTAGAAATCACAGAATCTTTCGTAGCTGTTTTATAAACGTTATAAGTATCTCCATTTTGCCATGAAGTAATACCACTTGCCGAAACGGTTGTTTCTGTAACTGCCGTAACAAGGCCGTTCTCATCACCGATAACTCCACCGACGCTAATAGCGTTTCCATCAGCATCAGTAATTTCATTTCCGTCACCATCGGTTAAATTTGTGGCCTCATCGACAGCATCTTTATATATAGCCAACCCGACTATAATCCCACTAATTTGAAATATACCAGCAGGATCATAGAGGTCGGTTGCACCGTCTGCTCCTTTATGAGTTCCGGTGACTAATGGATCATCATCTAAGTTAGTTTCTACTGACGCCATTATCCTTTTATATCCAATAACATTTGAATAGAATGAATTTCAGCCTCACCGACTGTGCTTGCGTCCTGAAAAGCGGTCGTTACTGTAAATATCAAATCGTCACCGGCTGCCAAATTGGTTGGTGTAATTGTAAAATCGAACACCGAACCGTCGTCAGATAGTGTACCAGCAGCAGTGGCACAAATATCTGCGCCGAGCAAAGGCGAACCATCTGACACCTGTCTTTCATAACAAACAACATCAATGGTTTTTGTGCTTCCATCAGATGAGCCTGTTGTATATGAAGCATAGAGTCTTACGGTTACTGTCTCGCCGTCTACATATTCAGCAGGCAGTCCAAATTGAACCACCGAAACATCAGTTTGAGTGTCGGCATTGGGGCTGTTGCCCGATAAGAATAAAGACCCAGACGAATAAACAATATAATGCGTCCCTGAATCTTCTATGTCTGAACTCGCGAGAGAACCGTTTGTGCCTATAGAGGTTCTTACCGGAATATTATAAACCGCTAAATTTTCTTGTGTAAGCTCCGATCTATCCAAACCAGCATCAATCAGAACAGCTCCATCAACTTCAAACGTTCCTTTTACGTAAAGATCATCCTCTCCGGGTGTAGTCGTCGCGGTGTCATTTCCAGGGTCGCCAATAAAGACGCCACTTGGAAATACTGTAACCCCATCTGGAGCAAGCGCAAACGCATAACCCGAATAGAAGATAACAAGGAAAATCATAAATAACTTTTTGTACATTTTATCCTCCTGAGACTTGGGGACCGAAGCCCCCATTAATCTCTTATTATTTCAATGGGTTATGCGGGGATTACTCCATACCATCCCTTCTCGTCGTCAATTTCTTCAGAGAATCGGACATCGCCCTTAACCATCATATCACCAGTTTGGAAATCTCTTTCCCTTGCAAACCTGGTTTTACGTCTATTGAACTTAATAATATTCTCTCCAGTTAACTGAAGATACCAAGCGTCCGTGTCAGTAAGATGTTGCCATATTTTAAGGTCAATACTTCGACCGGAGTTTTTCATGGCATTCACTGCCCTGTTTGCTGTATCTGGCCTATCTGTTGACTTAAGTATCTCAAGTCCGTTTCTCTCCAACTGAGGTGGAATCCACAGGTTTTTAACCTTGCGCTTTACTCTATACTGACGGTGATTATATTGATTCTCTGCGGCAATAACCGCTGTCCAGAATGTAGTATATGTTAAGTCTGCGCTTGTGGTTGTTGTGTTAGAAAATGTTGAACCATCAAGCCTTGGATGGGTGGCGTAAAAAAGAGGATTGCCTGCTCTTGTTTCATGGTAGGTTGTCGCTCCACCATTTACAAGAAATCTAGCTGCGAGAGTTTCCTCGTTCTCAGCCATTGCCTCGCCAAGGTCAAAAAAGATATCGCCTAGTTTATCCTTACCATTGTTGAGTTCATAGAGATTATCGTCTATAGCCTCTTCTGTGATTCGGACTCCTAGAGCAAATACATCGTGGACCCATGTCTGCTTTGAACCAGAGATGGGAGTATCGTACACAATTGGAGCGCCCTCTGCCTTTTTGGTCGGAAATCCCAACCCGGAACGCTCTGCTATTTGTTCTCGCGCCTTGCTTGATTCTTTCATTGAAAAAATCTGGTCGCCCATTGATGTCGCTCGTCTATTCCTGAATGTGTCTATTGTTAGTGCGAATAGGCCAGGAACTATTTCGTCTACAAATTTACCTCTTGTCCAGCTCATAATTCCCTCCTAAGTCCTAGTAACTTCAAGGCCACGATAAGCAGCATTTAATTTAACGATAAATCTGGCATAGTTGCCAGCGGCTCCAGCCGAAGAAATTGTGTCGTCAGGGTGAACCCCTAAGACATGTACTGCCAACGTGCTAGTGTTGGCGATGGTGTTAGAATCAAGTTCCATTGTGCTTCTATAATTATTGTAAGCAATCGGTGTGCTTGTCGATACAAGATCGCAATTCAATCCAATGTCCGCTACCTGTATGCTTGAAGTGTCACCGTCTTCCTGAATTAAGTATTCCTGGTTTGGGTCGTCAGCAACTAGTGCATAACCAGCTACGGTTGAGTCGCCAGCTTCGCTTGCAGCAATCCTATTAACAGGAAACATGTTTTCGTCAAATAAGCACAAAACAGCGCCCAAAATAGTTCCGGAAGCTCCGGTTTCTTCAGTTATGGCAGCTTGTAGTGTGCCAAACTTTGCAGTCACAATAGCCGTTCCGACCGTTTCAACCATATCGCCAACGGCCATTTGAGTGGCTACTGATGTTACCACTGAATACAGTGATGTATGTATAATATTCTGATACGGTACTAATCCAAATGCCGCATCTGTTGATCCAAAATCAACTCCCATGATATTCTCCTTTAAGTATCAGTTGCCATTACAACGTCACCCCCATCGATTTTAGCTCCAGACACATACTCTGTACGTACTACTCCAGGCTCAAGCTCCTCTTTTTGACCGTGTTTTCCTTCTAAAGTACCAGACCTATCTTTTTCTATTGCATCACTTAGTTTAACGTCTTGATATCTTTTATGAAGTTTCCACGGTTTCATGACCAATATTTGGTCTAATGTATGAATTCCGCCTGTCATAGGATCGCACAAATAAGCAAGTTCAGGGCATAAGGTTCGATTAACAACCCACCATGTCATAGGGGGAGGATAATTTTCTACCTCATCGATTCGCTTTGGTTTACGTTCAACCCAACTGAATGCATATTCTTTGTTATCTTGTAATTTTTTTGCCTCTGGTGGCAATTCTAAAAGATTTTTACCCAAATTAAAATCAACCATTTCCTCTTCAGAGATGGTGTTCCAATCTTTTTTTGGCCTATTTACTCTTGATAAAATCGCCTGTTCTTCATGTGTTATTTGTTTTGCGGCTATATCTTCCTTTACAGGAGTTTCTACTTTGTTCTCATTCTGAACATTATTAGTCTCTGTTATTACAGGTTTTATTGTCTCGGCAACAGCCGGTTTCTTATTATTTTTATGTCCCATCACGCACCCCCTTTAGCCTTAGTCATCATCTGAATGTACTCATCTTTAGCCCTGCCCTCTAAACCCAATATTTTTATTGCCTCTTCCATATTAGAAGTTGCAACAGGCGCGGACTTGCTTTGAGTATTTGAAGATTCCAATTTACCTTCTTTGATTCCTTTTTTACGGTTTTTCTCAACAGACTTTCCTTGACCTTCATTAAGGCCGCGCTGGTATTGCTCATTAAGAGTTTTCTCATAATTCATTGCAACCATTGCGTTCCCTACTAAAAAATTAGCGTGTGGGTGGTTTGTAATGCCCAACTCCGCTTTTAAGTTTTCAGCATAAGCATATGCAGGTTTGCTTTCGTCCATTAAATCCGCATAATTATCAGATACATACTTATCTGTTTGGGCTTTAGTCTGTGATAATTTAACAGCATCAATTGAATCCGATGTTGATTTTTTTGCATGCTCCGAAGCTATGTAATCATAGACTTGAAACTGAACATCCGGATCATTCGGATTTTCTCGCAAAATTTCAACAATCTGTTCTTTTGTTAAGGCTCCTGGTTCCTTTTTTTCATTCAGAGTTTGTCTTAATTCTCTGGCGACACGATTTTTTTCTTTAGTTTCCCTGTCTAACTGAATTTCTAATTGCGTTCTGTCATAATCTGCGTACGGTCCTTTTGGTTCTTCTTTCTCAGCCGGTGGGCTGGTTTCACTTGTCTCTTCTTCTGTCTCTGTCGTTTTTTCCGATTCCTCGGAGGTCGATTCTTGAGTTTCCTCAGTCAATTCGTCCGGAACCATGTATTCGCCCTGGACTAATTCTTCTTCAGTTGTTGCTTCTTGTACGTCGGCCACTTTAGCCTCCTTTAAGAGTAATTTAATATCCCCAAAATAAAAAAGCCCCATGGTTCAACTATTCGGAAATTCCGATAAGTTGCTCCATAAGGCTTTCGCGTAGTGGGCTTCGTAAATACGTTAATTAAAAGGTACTTACGGCTTTTCTTTTATAAGTTCTTCTAAAACCCCTTTTGCATGGTTTATAATTCTGACAATAGCTTTTATTATCAACCTTGTCTCTTTTGTTATCTTAACATTTTTCTGGCTCATCGTCAAATTCCTTTAATATTCCAGCCAGTTTATTCTTTAAATGTCTTGAGTGTGCCAATCCTAATGAGTTCTGAACACATAATTTAACCTTTGGGTGTGCACCTCCAGGCTCTTTACTCTGTGATAAAGTTAATGTAAATTTTATAATCTTATCTATCATATCATGAGCGGCCTTGTGTTCTAATAGTTCATTCTTTTTTAAAAGCTTTAAGCTATAATCAGTCAGATATTCAGACAATTTCCCTAAATATTCTCTAAATTCGTCTGATTGAATCATATCATGCATTTTGAGCACCCTTTACTATCGCGTTTCCTGCTGCTGTTCCTGCGTTTACGGCCTGGGTGGTTCGTTCTTGCTGTTGAGCTGCACCTGCCTGGGCCTGCTTTTGTTCTAAATATTGCTGTATAACCTGTCTAAGTTCCGGATTAGCCTGAATTGCCTGTGCTATTTGATTAAAACCCTGATCTATATATTCTTCCGGTTTTGCGTCTTCGTCGAAAGCACTCACTAAATCAGTCAATAATTTCATACCGTTAGCTAAAGGATCACCTCTAAGTTTGCTGTATTGCAATTCAGCCCTTTGAGATCTCAGTGCTTTATTAGATAGGTCAGAACTAGCCACAATTTTAAATGTATATCTTCGTTCCATAGCCTTTCTTGGAATAGGAACTTTTTGACCTCTAAATTCAAATGTTTCATCAAACGGCATTTTTTGATAATACATATCGTATATGGTTCTAATCACTTCAACAAAATCTTCCTTTAAAGAAATTGCCTGGTAATTATGTTTAATATTACCTTCTTGAATCGCGGCCATAGTTTCTGTTGCGGTTACGTCTTTTGAACCTTCTGAAATCTGACCTATTTGAATATTACCAATAGAACCGACTTTTTCCCATAAACTCATGAACATTTCTATAAATGAAATAGCAGAACGAGGATTTTGGCTAAATCTTGGAAATTGAACGCTTGCTGAATTCTCAACTCTTATTCCTTTTCCGGGTTCTAACTCCTTAACGTCTTCCATTCCGGAATCATCTTCGTATAAAAACCAAGGAATTATGGTTATCATCATAGCGTTTATTGCCTGATTATAAATATCAGTCGCGCCGTTCTGAATAGCTTTCAGTTTTTCGTACATTGAAGTGCCGTAAGCTTTGCCTTCTTCAGAAAAATATCTAACTCTTTTAATTAAATGTTCGTTTTTGAAATTAAGTTCAATTAGTTTAACACGTCTTAAAATAGTTTTAGATTCTTTTGCAATTAAAACAACCCATCTTTCCTCGGTCCAGTCGGTTACATCTTCGTCGTCTTTTTCCTTTTTGTCTACGAATCTAATAGAACATTCTATACACTCTATGACTTTTTTACCCAAAACCTCAATATCACCTATGGCAGGCATTTCTTCGTTTTCAAGGGTTTCTATTTGTTCACCCAACAACTCAGGGGTTATGTTTTCTGTAATGTAGCCTAATTGATCTTTTTTATTAACTAAAGAGCCGTAAGTTAATCTTACAACCCTTATTACGTCTGAAGTATGCCAATCTGAAGCATCGTCAGATGTGTAAACGTCTTTAAAGTCGGCAAACTTGACACGACCACCTTTAAATATATTTTCTATAACATCAACTGTTTGGGCTTCTCCGTCCTCGAACGATATATTTGCGGTTTCTTCAAAAGTAGGTTCTCCGGTTTGTGGGTTAAAAGCCTGTTGTCCTGTATTCTGGTCCATCACGGGAACTTCCTGGTATTTAAACCGTCTTCGGGTGATTTCGTCTTCGTCGTATTCAACAATTGGATATACAGTGCCTTCTAACTGAGCTTTATGAACAATGGTTCTCGCAACAGCACCGATCTTAACGGTATTAAAAAGCTCTTCATTGAACCAGTTTTGAATTATTTCTCTCGGCTCGTCTTGTTTTGTCAGGCCGTCCATTTGAAGCTCAACCAAAGGAGGCTTACCAACAAGCCCGCTGACCAAACGAGGGTCCATATTATCCACGGTAATACTAAGCAGAGGAAGAACCAGCTTTGACTCACCTTTCCAGAACTTGTCCTCTGTGGGTTCTTCTTGGTCGTAAACACGATAAGATTCCTCAATGTCGTCAACTTTTTTCTTTCGATAGTCAGAGTCAGAAAATTTATCAAATAAATCAAAACAATGATCTACAATTGGTTGATTTTTACCGTTTTTTGTTTCTTTAGGCATAATATTCCACGTAAGTATCTTTCTCGAAAGATTGTTTCTTTAAATTCTTAAAACCAACGTTTGATTCGCTGTTTTTAGAATACTGTCTTGGGATTTCGTCTATAATCGATGTAGCTATACATCCGGTTATTACTCGATCATCGTTACAACCCGGAGCCGCGCCGTATTTTTTCCCAAATTCTATATATGTTCTCATCTCAGCTATTTTGCCGATAGAGTTTATTTTTACGGTTGAGTCCCTTAAACATTTTCTAAAATTTGTAACCATAGTTGGTTTCGTTCTTTTATTAGTTTCCCAACCTTCTTTTTTGTTTTCTCTTTTATATTGAGGGTATTTATCTTCTTTTAAGAGGGCAACAACAGCATGTCCTTGGTTATTTAGCTCAACCGCGGCAATAGGCAGTCTTATTTTATTACCAATCCTTATACTATAAAGCTCGCCTATCATTTTTACAACTTCATGGACATCCTCGTAATCTATATGGCCATTCCATTCAGCGGCTTGATTTCCGGTTCTATGATTATAAACATCGATAGTTGTTTTATCGGGTTCCCGGTCTTTTTTTAATTCTTCCGGATCTAATCCCCCCGCCACATCGACTGTTATAAAAAAGCTACTTCCGTATTCGGCTTTTTCCCAAACTGTAAAATCACCATCTTTATTTCTTTGGATCCTAGATTTTCCGACAGAACGATAAACGTCACCTATTATAAGAGGCTCATCTACCTGTTCTTCTATCATGTCGCATAATTCTTTGCTGAATACATTAGAGCCGGTCGAAAGAAAAGCCTCTAAAACCGTAGCGGGGTATTCTTGTCTAAAGTTATCAACAGAGCCACCGCATTTATTCGCAATTGCCCATCGTCGCCAATATAGTTGTTCAAGAGTTAGGTTATATTTTCTTTGTAATTTCTTTTCTTCTGATTCAATCCATTCCTGATTGTCTTTATCAAAAACCTTAGCATCAACAGAAGTTTCAAAATCCTTTCTTTCATGTTCCGGAATTTCCATGGAATATTTTTCAACAACAAACCACGGAATAAATATTAAGATCCAATCGGACTTTGGGGAACTCCAAGCATAAACTATGCCATCTTCTTCGTAAAAAGGCGTTAATCCGTCATTATACGCTTCAAATACAATTTCCTGAAAAACATTACCGTAACCGTTAGCGGTGGACTCTAAAATTACCTCACTATAAGCCGGCGGATCAGGTAAACAATTCAAAACACCGTTTAATAGGTTTTTAGCATCCTTTGGCCAATATGCGACTTCGCTTCCATGAAGAAAATGAACTCCCTGGGAACGGCCTGCGTCTACATTTTTTGCAGTAGCTAATTGATATTCTGACTTCAGTCCTTTTCCGTCTTTAGTATCAAACTTCAATTCCTGGGCATTTGACTTTAAAGTAGACGGTTTTATAGGATTTCTCTCATGCATTAACTTAGCCATGCCAAAAAGCGTATTTGTTGACTTTTCTTCATGACCTATTATAAAAGCATTCATATTATCGTTCATTGAAGTTTTTTTATAATATCGAGCCTCTACATAAGTCGAACCACCAAAACGACGCGATTTCAATAAAGAAGCTTTAACACGACCTATCTGCTTACGCTGTTTTTCCAAAACACTATGCATTATTCTCTGGCCAGCGTTCAAGTTAAACTTTAACAAATTAGCTGAATCATGATCTTTAATCTCTATGCATTCTTTAAAATGCAAAAGATCGTCCTTCATGTATTCGGCCATTGCTTTTGTTACGTAATCAGTCATCTACTGCCTTGTAAACATCCCGCATTCTTCGTATTGATCCATTGATCGATTCGTCTCGGTGCATACGCCTTTATCGTAACGGATACAATTTCGACACATATGAGCTCGGGCGATAAGTTTCATTACGACTTTCTTATTAAAACTCTCTAATTGAGTTACTCTGAGTTCTAAGTCTGATTTCTTAGGTTTCTTTACTTTTTCTTTCTTTGGCATTATCTTTCCTTTTGTAAAAATATTAGTAGTATATATTTCATTTAACGTCCCTTGAGTCTGAAATAGGGGTCCCATTCCAATACTTTTTTTCACCTTTCACCCGGGCGTCAATTGCTCTATCTAAATCTGTGAAATATCCAAGCTCATGCCTTTTCCCGTTTGCTCGGATTCGGACACGCCACTTACCCTTACTCGCTTTAAAATTTACACCATTTGAGCCGCTTGTGTTGGTTCTGCCTAAGCTTTTATTGTGCTGTTGTTCCGAACGTGTCGACCACCTACAATTACCAGGAACGTAGTCTCCTTTATTGTCTATGCGATCTATAGTTTTGCCTTTCGGCCTCTCTCCCATATCATTATAAAAATTATCAAACGATAGCCAACTATCACAAACTTTTATACCACGACCACCATAATACTTATAATTAGACCGATTCTTATTAAAACAACGACTCTTCATTGCACGCCAGGTATTATAAGTTGGAGTATTTGACATGGTGTGTAATATCAAGAGCTTACCTCCCCTACCCAAAAACCCGGGACTCCAAAATTTAGGTAGAACTCTTCAATGTCTAATGGGAAGTGGGCGTACGGCATATAAGAAAGACGGATGGATGGATGAATAGTTTGGGGTTCACTTAGGGGGATACGGGCTGGACACCTATAAGGGGGGGTCCCTATATACAGAAGGGGGGCTTCGATCTTAGCCATCAACCTGTGTATGTCGTCTGAATTCAATTACTTAGCCCCCGCATTCACAACCCCTAGTCCACGTACTCACATTATCTTTAACGATTAGCTTAAACATTTGTTTGCACTCGGCGCAATATACGCATGACACTTCCTGGTCTGTTGATCCAGCATCGTCAAAGCATATCCAGTATCCGTCCTGTGCCAGCTTACCACTCACGATATCCCCTCATAACTTAGCAAGCTTCTAATACCAAACATAAAAGTCAAACCCCCGTAAATCGCCTAACCTGATGTAATAAATTCAACCACTTAGATTTTGGCGGATTTGGTCTATCTAATACCATAAACCCTGAATAGTTAGCGAGCTCAAGCTGAATCACGCCGAAAACAGGACATTCTATTATATGTATAAGTCTATTTGTTCCCATCTGACTCGCCCTCTATCTTCTCAACCTCAGCCTCCGGAACATGCTCCTCAATCTGCTTTGCTTGTCTTAGCTTTTGTTCGATTGTGAGAGTGTCGTGGGACTCGGTTTGCTTAACTATGTTATATTGCTTGTTATTTGCTGCTAAATTCATTGCAACGATCCTTGGATTATACTGTCCTAATGCGCCTAATTGTATCCAACTTTCCCATATTTTTTGGCGCGCACGAGAAAGGATCGCATGAAATGCCGGTTTTTGCGTATAATTCCTAAGCAACTCAGTTGAGCAGTCTAAATGCCTTCCGAGCCCTTCCAGTGTGTACGGCATAGCTTGTGTGTATTTAACAACCTCACCGCGTTTTGACAGGACTTCCAGCTCCTTGCCCTTGTCACACTCTACAAAATATTCATTAATGCGTCCTTCAAGCTCTTTGGGGCATTCAAACTTTAGTGGCCTTCCTGCGTAGTATGGTTCTTTCTCAGTGGTCATAATCAACCCCACTCTCTATTGCCGGAGTTTTTCATAATATCGATGGCTTGTTCATGCTCGAACCCAACACATTCCATAAAATTTGTAATAAAGCCATCACATATTTCACAGGCTAACTTATCAAGTTCATAGCTATATTTCTTAAACTGCATGAATGATAGTTTGGGCGATTCTGCGATTGTTTCTGATATTAATTCTGATAAATCTTCTTTCGTATCTTTGTGTGATAATATAGACACTATCCACTCTTTTGATATATTTTTAGCGGTAGTTTCCAGGCTCTCTTTAAACCATGCCATGACTTCAGTTGCACAAACATTATCACCTTCGTTCCAAGGTAAATTATTAAAATCTTGGTTTTCTATAGATTTATCAGTCATTTACATCACCTTGAAATATAAGCAGATTCTTTCCTAAACACACGTTTATTAAGTGGCTTGTAGATACAGGTTCCACATATTATACACGCTTTCCTGCTTGCGTCTTCAAACTTATCTATTTCATCAAGCTTTTTTTCCAGTTCAATCCTTGCTTTCTTTATATCCTTCTTGGTGAAAGGTCTGATTTTTTTCATTTTTAATTCATCTATTGATATCATATTTTCAAAATTGCTCATTAAAACTCACCATGCTATTTGAAGTATCCCATCGCTTTGTCGTAAACTTCATCATATCTTGGTGGCTTCGGTGTAATCATTCGTTTGCGCCACTCTACCATAGTTTTTATTCTTTTATTTATTCTTTCTTTATACCATGCCATAACCTCAGTAGCGCAAACATCATCCCTGTCTTTGTATGGGTATTTAGATGCTTGGTACTCTCCGTGTGTTATGTATGGTTTATCAGTCATTTACCACACCTTCACACAAATAAGCCTCAATATCCCTGTACTTTCTCCAATCTAACGACAAATCATTTGCAAGCTCACGTCTTCGTTGTCTGCTTTGTTTGTAACAACGTTTTATTTCATCTATTGTTAGTTTAACAAAGTCTTCAGATGAGATGTTGCTTGTTGATTTATCCATTACGGACCTTTGTTAAATAGCTGTAATATTTCATTTGTGCCCAAATACTATCCATTTCAGCCTGCTCTTTCCATGACATCGCCTGTTTTTTGGGCACTTCAATCTTATCTTGTTCCTTCACAAACCATTGTAGCCTTTTCCCTAAGAACTCAGCTTTATTCATTTAATATAATACCCTACTGGCCTTGCCTGAATCGCCATTTTCTCTGAAATCGCTAATAAATTTAATTTGTTGGATTGTAGTACAGATATGTAATGAGCCTTAACTCTGCCGAAGTGACTCATTACATTCTGTCTAATCATAATCAATCCCTTTAACCAAAAAACACTACATGTACACAACTACCAGAATTTTATTAAAATGTCAACTACTTTGGATTTTTGGGCATTTTCTTACCCTTTTTCATTTTCTTTGGCTTAGCTCGTTTGCGTTTTGTTGCACCTGGGCCCTTAGCTGGATCTTCATAATGGCTTGGTCTGTTTCGTGGCATTTTGTTCTCCCTTTTGTTTGTGTTGGCCAACACTCACTTATTTAGACTCAAGCTATATGTATCTTATTTTGTTGGTAAAGTCAAGATCTATCGTGAATTGAGTGCGCCGGGTGTTGTCGGTTGGTTTCGCCGAACTTCCACTGGACCGTCCTGATCACAACCCATATTATAATATTCTCGCTCAAGTCCTTTGGGATCTCTTAAAAAATTACCTAAATCTCTGATTAATTGCTCTGGCTCAGTATACACAAGAGCACAACACCCGACATTAACAACGTAACCGCCATTTGCTGAAGCGGCTATTTCAATTCTGTGGTTAATAACTCGTTTAAATTCCATTCTATTCTCCTTTTTAATTAAGATTTATGTTCACAACCTTCGCACACTTCTGGGAATTTATCTTGAACATGCCGACAATATTCACCTGTCATGTAAGGCAATCCTCCACTTCCTCTCGGACAGCCATACGGCCTGATCACCTATCTTGCCAATTAGAACATGAGCACACAATTTATTACGGTTTGCTTTTTCAATTTTAAAACAGAAACACTTGCGGAAAACAAAAAAGGCTTCAATTAAGTCAGGGGAGGGTATTACGTGGGGTTAATACCCTCTTAGAGATCTGGTTGCCCTGGCTTAATAAAAGCCCTATCCCCACGTTACTTCACCGTCAACCAAAACGGTAATTGATTTATACCAATATTATAAGCACGCGTCAACACTAAAATACAAAAACCTAACTTTTTGGGGGAGTCAGGCTTTTGCACTTCTGAAATAACTTTAAATTTAACCATATTTCAATAGATGATGCTTAATACCATTTGTTACTAATAAAAGTCAATAAAAATCGACTGACAAAAATTATTCCCAAACTGACATTTCCCAACACCAGTAATATTATTACATATTATTACAATTTAGCTCTAAAAATAGCATTATCCAAACCTTGACTGACAATCCACTTGATGAGTTATACAGTCACATTTTAACAGCTGGAATCAAATATCTATTAATTTCAACAACTTAAAAACAATCTCAATCTTGGTATATATTTTGCTCTATCTAATATCAACACCGGAAACGGCAACCCTAAACAAGGAGAAACAAAATGGACACAATAACAACAAAAGATATCGAACAATTATCTACCACAAGCATAGTCTCTCTTTTAGAAGAAGCGGACATTCCTGTACATCATGACAATAACCGTAAAACGTTAGAATTAAGATTGCAAGATGCTGTTGATTCAGATCAAATAGATGAAATTTTAATTATCATGGAACTAAACTCTTAACCAGCTTATCAAGCCCCTGAACCTCAGGGGTTTTATTAAGTTTGTTAACTTTAATATAAAGGAGTAAACTCATGTTTTATCACTGGTTACAATGGCAAACAATAGCAGTAAAAGAGCCTGTTTATAAAGGCAATGTTGAAATATATTATTTATGGGAAAAACTTTAACCAATCACATAACAGTGACATGACAGTCACATAAGGAGGCTACGCCATGAACTATAAATATTTTACATTCGTTGCAGACCTGGAAGATCTAAAAGCTCAATACCGTATATTATGCAAAAAGTATCATCCTGATTTGGGCGGCGACCTGGAAACAATGAAGATCATTAACAATGAATATTCAACAAGGCTCAAGAGTGGCATGTTCAATGCTGAATACGAAGAACGAAACACGTCAGCCGATATTGAAGAAGCACTCAGAGATATAATTGAAAAGACATGTACTTTTGAAGGCTTAATTATTGAAATATGTGGTCGCTGGGTTTGGTTCACTGGTGAGACTCGGAAATATAAAGACAAGCTTAAAGATTTCGGTTGTTTCTGGGCCAGGAAAAAATCCGCTTGGTACTGGAGGCCAGCAGACGAAAAGAGAAGAAGAGGCAAGCCAATAGAGCTTGACCAGATACGCGCAAAATACGGTACAAAAGAGGTAAAAGTGAGATATTCGACAAAGATTTCATGTGCTTAATATAAAACAAATCCCGGCAGTTGTAAAGTAATCCTTTATAGCTGCCAACTAACCTAAATTAAAGGAGAATGTCGTGGAATTCAATATATTAATGTTCATAATATGCTTAATATGCGCGTCCATGTATTTACCAATGTTGCAAAACCCAGAGTACAAAGAGTTTAAACCATTAATTATAATACTTGGAATCGCATGTGTTGTAATTGCGTTTATTAATTTATTTATGTAACCCAACCCAAAAAGGAGAACACTATGTGTATCGTAATCAAGGCAGATAAAAAAATGAAACACGGTCAACCATTTTTTGTATTAAAATCACTTAAATTATTAAGCATAGACAACGTGCCAAGCGCATATCTAAATTCAGAACAACGTGTCTATTTAAACAATGACGTGTTTCATGTGGTTGACGAAACAATAGATAATTTCCAAATGTTTGAACTAGGTGAATTTATACCAAAGCACAAATTTGAACAGCTTTTAGTAATATGTCGCAAAGCCGGCAACAACCTAATGAAAATAAACAAAAAGCTCAAAGCCGAAAAGAAGCTCAAGGAGTGGAGTGGGGAAACGGTGGTGAAGATATGAAAATAACTATAGATAAACTAAAATCAATGAACGCATGCCCGGAAGCTAAAGAAAGATTTATTGAACTTTACAACGGGAATGAAATAGATATTAAAGTCATACTTAACAAGTGCGTTGAAGAAAAACAATACAATTGGGCCACTTGGTTAATACCTCGGCTGTATTCAACTAAAATTAATAAGGCCAAATTCGCTATATTTTGCGCTGAAAAAGTTCTTTATCTATTTGAAAAGAAATATCCTAAAGATTTACGCCCAAGAAAAGCAATTGAGGCGGCTAAAAATTGGGTTTTAAACCCATGTAAAAAACATGCTTACGCCG
>PJEL010002613.1_pt1 | contig 16277 bp, 11 predicted proteins | sample 1853271 | NCBI WGS metagenome assembly PJEL01 (sample SAMN08108733, study PRJNA415343) | Invertebrate metagenome, whole genome shotgun sequencing project. | host: Globobulimina | place: Sweden: Gullmar Fjord | collected 2015-08
TGAAAGGCCAGAATCTTTTGCCCTTATGTGCTCAAGTCGGCTTCTCCCTGGAGAAACCCATTGAGCTGGCTGAAGCCCAAGACGTTTACGCTTGGGTTTCTCATGCTTGCCTAAAAATTCATCAGGCACTTCAAACCACCCCCCCGATTTTGACAACATCGTCTCCAATGGATACGATGTATCCAATTTGAACCAAGAGCGTTCAACCGAACCTACCATACAGCACCAAAAATGAAAATACCCCTCACCCCACCCTTGCCTTGCCAAGACACCCCCTCTCCCAATTTGGGAGAAGGGGTTGGGGGGTGAGGGCATTTACAAAGGAGTTTTTAATGCCAAACCAAACAACGGATGTTCTAATCGCCGGCGGAGGAGTGATGGGTTGTGCCATCGCCTACTATCTGCTCAAAAGCAATGAAACCATCAAAATAAGCATCATTGAGAAAGATTCAACCTACACCCGGGCCTCAACAACCCTGTCAGAGGGCAATATCCGTATCCAATTTAATATTAAAGAAAATATCGAAATGTCTTTATATGGTTTGCAGGTCTTAGCCAACTTTGGCCAGGAAATGGCAACCGAGGAGTATGTGCCTGATATTGCCTTTCGCCAACAGGGGAACCTCTTTATTATTGATGAGGCCAGCCAAGAAACGGCCAAACAGGGGCTTGAGCTGCAAAAATCGCTTGGCTGCCAGATCGAATGGCTTGAGCCAGAGCAGGTTAAGACCATTTATCCCCCTTACAACCTGCTTGATTGTGTGGGAGCCACCTTTGGTTCCACTGATGGCAGCATGTCGCCGCTGGATGTCTTGTTGGGTTATCGCCGTAAAGCCATCGCCCTGGGAGCTACTGTAATCGAGGCCGAAGTTAGTCATCTCTTAAAAGATAGGGGTCATATAAGCGGGGTGGCCTTAACCTCCGGCGAGATTTTAAGGGCTGATGTCGTGGTCAATACCGCCGGTCCCTGGGCGTCAAAGTTGGCCCAAACGGTTGGCGTTGAATTGCCCATTGAGGCCATCAAACGGCAAGTCTATGCAGTTGAAACGCCGCTTCATTTCGAGCAGATTTTACCCATGCTGTTGTTACCTTCAGGGCAATACTGTTTTCATGAAGCCGGCGGCCACTTCAACACGGGGGCATCGCTACCCGATGACCCCGTAACTTACGATGATTTTAGCTGGAGCAGAGCACGCTTTGAAGCGCGTCTATGGGCAGGTTTGGTCAAATACCTGCCCGATTTTGACCGCCTCAAAGTGACTCAGGGTTGGGCCGGACTTTATGCGGTTAACACCCTTGACGGCAACGCCATTTTGGGCGAGTGGCCCGAATTGAAGGGGTTATTCTTAGCTAATGGTTTCTCTGGGCATGGTTTTCAACAGTGCCACGCCGTAGGACGCTATCTGGCCGAATTGATTCTGGACCAACCCCCAACCCTGGATTTGTCCATCTTTTCGCCACAGCGCATTTTGGACAACAAACCCGTCTTTGAAAACCCGGGGAGGATTATTTAGGGAGTTCCGAATACGTAGTGCGTATCATTCTTGGACTATGCACTACGGACTACCAGACTAAACGACTATTCAGGAGGATACGTGACAAGTCAAAACAAAACATTACCAGAAAAAGTTGTTATCGTTACCGGAGCCGCTAAAGGCATCGGACGGGCAATTGTTAAACGATTTGCGGCTGAAGGGGCGCGAGTTGTGATTAATGATGTCAACGCAACTGGGGCCGAAAGCGTAGCCCAAGAGATTATAACTGACGGCGGCTCGGCTATTACTTGTGTGGCCGATGTCTCGAACAAAACCCAGGTTGAGGTTATGTTCGAGACCACCCTTAAAACCTTTGGCAGCGTTGACGTGCTGGTGAACAATGCCGCTATCGTCCAGCCCATGCTGCACTTTCTGGAAGCCGATGAATCCTGGTGGCGGCGCATCATCGAGGTTAATTTAACCGGCGTATTTCTCTGCTCCCAGCGGGCCGCTCAGATTATGGTTCAACAAGGCTCTGGAGTCATCATCAATATGTCATCCGGCGGAGCCACCCAAGCCCACCGGGGTTTTACAGCTTATGATGCCAGCAAAGGTGGCATCGAAGCCCTAACCCGGGCCATGGCCCTTGATTTGGGGCCATACAACATTCGGGTTAATGCCCTGGTCCCCGGCTCCATCGACACCTCCGGCCTGGATGAGACAACGCGCCAGGCTCGGGGTGAAAACATCCCTCTGGGGCACATCGGTGAAGCGGAAGAAATGGCTGGCCCGGCCCTTTTCCTGGCCTCCGATGATGCTCGTTATATTACGGGCCATCGCATCGTGGTCGATGGGGGAATGTTGGCTCAACAACGCTCGGCCAGCGTTGATATTTTCCCCTTAAACAACTTTCCCAAAGTGGAGGATTTATCATGACAGAAGCTGCAACAGCTCAACCTTACCGGGTTGGGGTCGATATTGGCGGCACCTTTACCGATTTGATTGCGGTCAACACCGAGACCGGAGAATTTTCCATTGGTAAGGTTTTGACCACCCCTGCCGACCCCTCGCTGGCCGTAGAGGAGGTGTTGGTCGACACCCTGCCGCCAGCCGGGATAGAAACCCAACAGGTGCAACACCTCATCCACGGCACCACCCTGGTCACAAACGCTATGATCGAACGCAAAGGGGCCAAAACCGCTTTGTTAACCACCCAGGGCTTCCGCGACTCGATAGAGATTGGCCGTGAAAATCGCTACGACCTGTACGACCTTATGCTAGAGCAACCGCAAGCCCTGGTCCCCCGTTATCTGCGTTTCGATGTTCCACAACGTACCTTAGCCACCGGCGAAACCCAACAAGAACTTGATGAAACCCACGTCGCTCGTTTGGCCGAAGAGTTAGCCGCCAACGGTCTCGAAGCGGTTGCCGTTGTTTTTTTGCACAGCTTTACCAACCCCACTGCCGAGCGGGCGGCACGAGCTGTAATTCAGCGTGTGGCCCCCAAGCTGCGGGTTTCCATCTCCTCTGATGTCGTGCCCGAAATCCGTGAATTTGAACGCGCCTCGACCACCATTGCCAACGTTTACGTGCAGGAATTGGTTGAAAAGTATCTGCATGGCCTGCAAGAGCGTTTGCGGCGTTTGGGCTTTAGGGGTAGTTTCTTTTTGATGTTGTCCAGCGGTGGCATCGCCACGGTTGATACGGCCACCCGTTACCCGGTTCGTTTGCTGGAATCTGGCCCGGCGGCAGGCGCGCTGGCCGCTACAGCTTACGGTAACGCCGCTGGTTATCGGGATATCTTGTCGTTTGATATGGGTGGTACAACAGCCAAGTTATGCGTCATTAGTGATGGCAAACCTTTGCTTGCCCACGATTTTGAGGTTGATCGGGTGTACCGCTTTAAAAAAGGCTCCGGGCTGCCGATTAAGATGCCGGTTATTGAACTGATTGAGATTGGAACAGGCGGTGGTTCGATTGCGCGGGTCGACTCGTTAGGGCTGCTCAAGGTTGGGCCAGACTCATCCGGGGCTGACCCCGGGCCAGTCTGTTATGGCAATGGCGGCACTGAACCCACCGTTACCGATGCCAACTTGATTCTTGGTTATCTGGACCCGGCTTACTTTCTCGGTGGCCGGATGGCCCTGGATGTTGAAGGGGCGCGAGAGGCCATCAAAGCGAAAATCGCCGCCAAACTCAATATGTCCATTGAAGAAGCGGCCTGGGGCATTTATCAAATTGCCAATGAAAATATGGCTAATGCCGCCCGCGTTCACGCTCTGGAGCGGGGCAAAGACCCCCGCCGTTTCCCGCTCTTTGCCTTTGGAGGCGCGGGGCCAATGCACGCCTATCGTTTAGCGCTGTCGCTAGGCTCACCCACCTTGTTGGCCCCCCTGGGGGCTGGGGTTATGAGTACGGTCGGTTTCCTTTCAGCCCCCTTAGCCTTTGATTTTGTTCGCTCCTGGCCCGGGCAGCTCGACTCGCTTGACTGGGAGCGGGCCAATACCCTGTTGGCCGAAATGGAAGCCGAAGGACAAACTTTATTGGAAACCTCCGGCGTACCCGCCCATGAAATCAGCCATCGCCGGGAGGTTGATATGCGCTATGTAGGCCAGGGGCATGAAATTCCTGTGCCTTTGCCAGATGGTCAACTAAAGGCCGCCCATGTACCCAACCTGATAAGCTCATTCCAGCGGGTCTATCAAGAGCTTTACGAACGCCTCGGCCCCCCTGTGTCTGTTGAAATTCTAAATTGGCGAGTCGTTTCCTCCGGCCCGCAGCCCGATTTACGCTTGCAGGTTATATCGACGGCAGACGAGGCAACCTTGGCCGTTGGTGGGCTGCAAGCGGCTCGTAAAGGGGAGCGTTTGGCCTACTTCCCGGAAACAAAGGGTTTCACCCCCACCCCCATTTATGACCGCTACCCATTGGCCCCCGGGACTGCCTTTGATGGCCCCGCCATTGTCGAAGAGCGCGAGTCGACGGTCATTATCGGACCGGGGTCGCGCTGTTTTATTGATGAACATTATAATCTGGTGGTCGCCTTAAAAAGCAACGCCCCCACTTTTTCACCAAACGGAGGTCTCTAATGTCACTTAATCTCATTGTCCTGGAAGTCATGTGGAATCGGCTGCTTTCGGTAGCCAATGAACAGCAGGTGGCCTTGATGCGCACCGCTTTTAGCACCATTGTCCGCGAGTCACAGGATTTAGCCTGTGGGGTGTTTGATACCCGAGGTTATATGATTGCCCAATCACTGACCGGCACGCCCGGCCATATCAACCCTATGGCTACCGGGGCTAAACATTTCTTAAAAGCCTATCCGCCCGAAACGCTCAAAACGGGTGATGTGTTGGTGACAAATGACCCCTGGCTCACAGCAGGACAGGTCAACGATTTTACAGTCTTAACCCCGGTTTTTCAGGCTGAACGCTTGGTGGGTTACTTTGCCAACTGTTGCCACTCGCCCGACATCGGCGGGCGAGTCCTCTCGGCTGAAGCGCGTGAGGTGTATGAAGAAGGTTTGCGGGTGCCGATAATGAAACTCTTTGATCAGGGCGAGCCAAATCACCAACTGCTCAAAATTATACGGGCCAATGTCCGTACGCCCGATGAAACCGTGGGCGACCTATACGCTCAAGCCGCTTGCAACGATGTCGGGGCGCGTAGCCTGTTGCAAATGATGACTGAATTTAATCTGGAAAGCATCGACCCGCTGGCCGATGAGATTATCACCCGCTCCGAACGGGCTATGCGTGACGGAATTCGTCAATTACCCAATGGACAGTACAGCCACGAGGTTTGGAGCGATGGCTTTGAAGAAACCATCCGCATAAATGTCATGGTGACAATTGAAGATGAGGATATTTATATCGACTTTGCCGGTTCCTCACCCCAAAGCAGTCGCGGCATCAATGTGGTTATGAATTACACCCACGGTTATGCTTCGTTTGCTATGAAGGCGGCGGTCAGCCCCGAAGTGCCTCATAATGAAGGTGCTTTTCGCCCGGTCCATGTCAGCGCCCCGGAAGGTTCGATTCTCAACTGCAAGGAGCCGGCGGCGGTGGCTTCACGTCACCTTATAGGCCACTTTTTGCCCAGTGCTATCTTTGGCGCATTGGCTCCGGCTTTGCCCGGTAAGTTGATGGCGGGCAGTGCCGACCCGATATGGCTGACTATATGGCGCGGCACCTGGCCGGAAAGTAAACAAGCCAGCCAGTTGAGCGTCTTTTTAGTGGGCGGCACCGGGGCCAGAGCCATCAAAGATGGATTAAATACGACGGGTTTTCCAAGCGGCGTGGCCGGGGTTCCCGCCGAAGTGATTGAAACACTGGCCCCATTAGTACAGCAGCAGCGTCAGTTACGCCCCGACTCAGGCGGAGCGGGCCAATTTCGGGGTGGTCTGGGGCAAGCAACCAAAATGCGCTCTCGAGGCACAGATCACTGGAGCATCTCGGCTATGGTAGACCGCACTAAATTTGTCGCCCAGGGCTTAGAAGGCGGTCAGCCAGGCGCTCTGGGTGAATTTAAGATTAATGATCAAAAGCAACAGCCCAAGATGGTCTACTGGATGGAGCCGGATACCGAGGTTGCTCTCAACCCACCGGGCGGTGGGGGTTATGGTCATCCCTTTAAACGCGACCTGGAGGCCGTTCTAAGTGATGTGGTCAATGGTTATGTTTCGCTTGAGGGGGCCGAGCGTGATTATGGGGTGGTGATTCGCTATACCGGCCGGCCTGATAGTTTAGTGCGTTTGCCGGAGCATTATGAGATTGATCTGGCGGCAACTGAGCGTTTGCGGGTAGGTCGGGGTGAAACGTGAGAAAGGCAGTCAGCAGCTTGCGCCAATCCTATTTGAGCCACTGGGATGGTATCATGACCAAGGTTTTGTAGAAACCGTAACGTTTCGGCATAAACATCCTGATCAAGCAAAAACTTCATGCCGCTACAGCCGTAATGTGAATATCTTCGATGGTAACCATATCAATGGCGTACTGGACACAAGCCTGAATATCTTCAATCTCCAAATCGGGGTAATAAGCTTCAATGATTTCGAAAAAGGATATATCCTCTTTCACCAACTCAAGCACATTTTGCACAGTAATTCTGGTGCCGGCCAGGCAAGGTTTGCCAAAATGGAGGTTTGGATCAACTACAATTCTTTCTTTCATCGTATCGCCTTTATTAAATCTTCTGGCTCTTCGGTAATTTATGGGGTGGGGCTAGACAACAATGATTTTTAGCACCGAATTACCCGAATTTTCCCTAAATCTTTTGTTTTTTGTATTTATTGGTGGTTAGTTTTCAGCTTACCCCACGAAACCCTGTAGAGCCAATCTTCTATGTTGCTACTATTGGTAAAGTAACACGATACCGGGGCAAAGTCAAACCGGAGTCAACGACTAGACCTCCATTTTAAAAGTTTTTAGGGTCAAGACAACTTGTCAGACCAGCTATGATGGCTTTCTGGCAGTAGGTACATTTCTAACAACCATAACCTCGGTCAATGGGAGTGTAATGGGAGTGTCCTGGGAGTGTCCCCCCAATTACCCCAGCGAGCAAAAGCCAAATCCCCCTCGATTGAAGTAAGAATTACCCCATAAACTCAGGAGAAACCACTTTTTTTGCCAAGTCAGGATATACACGGCGAAAATCTTTTTCATTCAAGGTAACAATGAAATCAATCTCAACTTTTGAGGCTACATAGATAATAAAACCTTCATAAACCTGCCCGCTGTAATAGTTCAGATACGCGGTATTCTCGTTCAAAGCGCGTAATATTTGTTAGGTCGGTTAATGGTTGAACTTTGGCTATTTTTAAGCCCTTTTTTTCAATAATCGGTCCAGTTTCTTATAGGGGAGGACTTAAACGCACCCCTCCATCATCTTCTTTTTCTACAAGCAACATCATGCCCGGTGATAGACCTAAACGAGACTGTAATGAAGCGGGGATGATTATACGTCCTAAATCATCCACAGATAATTCTATGACTTGGCTCATTGTTATGCCTCTAAGTATTGGTATCAATGTAAGATCAATGAGAACATCCTGTCAATATTATAAACCAGACCGGGGTAATCATCAACATAGCAAAGTTGACCTTATTATCTGTTCAGCTCACCGCCGCCGGCCAAGGCGTTGACCAGGCTCTTGCAGGCAAGAAAATCTTTAATAATTGTTGATAAAAAAGGGAGACCCTTGTAAGATAATAAAACCAAATTAACAACGGTAGGACTTATTAAGGTTAAACCAAAACCCAAAATATTAGCCAGAGGATATTATGAATCAGGAACATAATCAACATTCTGCTACCCGTCATTTAAGAAAGTTGTACATAATGGCTCTCAGTGTGATAGCTGTATTATCAATCTTGGGGCAAATTCTAATTCAATATGAACTTTCTCTGCAATCAAAGGACTCTCATGTGGTTAATATTGCTGGACGGCAGCGGATGCTCAGTCAAAAATTGAGCAAAACCATCCTGGTACTCCGGAGCGTAACAGACCCAGCGGCCCGTAAAGAATCTATTGCTGAACTTGAGGGCATAGTGACCTTGTGGGAACAGTCTCACCTGGCGTTAAAATACGGCAACGCCGAGTTAGATATACTGCCAACCGAGGCTCCTTCTGTGATACATTTATTCAATCAAATTGAACCTCACTACCAGAAGATATTGAAGGCAGCTAATGCCTTACTGGAGATAGCTACCCAAAACGAGAACGAATTTGACCCGTTGCCCCAAACCAAAACGGATCCCCTCATTAAAACTATTTTGGCAGAAGACCCTAACTTCCTTAAGAAGATGGATGAAATTGTTTTTGAGTATGATCGATTAGCCGTAGAGCAGGTCTATACACTTGGCAGGACCCAACTCATTCTACTTGGTATGATTCTCATTGTGTTATTGGTGGTTGCACTGTTTGTGTTTCGACCTGCAGAACTACAAATTCATCAAACCATTAGTGCTCTGGAACAGAGTAAGTTGCAGGTTGAGCAACGAGAAGCAGAGGGTAAAAAGCAGGAATGGTTGTCAACCAGGCAGGCTGAATTAAGCGACACCATGCGCGGGCAGCAGGATGAGTCTACATTAGCCAAAAATGTCATCAAGTATCTATGTAAATACCTGCAAGCACAGGTGGGAGCTATTTATATTAAACAAAATGACAACTTGCAACTATTGGGTAGCTATGCCTATCCAAAACGTAAAAACTTCTCTAATCACTTTGAAGTGGGTGAGAGTCTGGTGGGGCAAGCAGCCCTGGAAAAAGAAACTATTCTCCTGACCAATATTCCGGCAGATTACATTAAGGTAACCTCAGGCCTGGGCGAGACCTCTCCCCAAAATATTCTGGTTTCACCTTTTAGCTATGAAGATGAAGTGACCGGCGTGGTCGAATTGGCTTCACTGGCCGAATTTGGAGCTGGTCAGATAGAATTTTTAGAAAAAGTCATGCCGAACATCGCTATCACTTTCAATATGGCTTGGTCCCGGACCCGTATGAATGAATTACTGGACGAATCACAACAGCAGGCCGAGGAATTACAAGTTCAGGAGGAAGAATTGCGGGCCGCAAATGTGGAATTGGAAGCCCAGGCTAAAAGCTTAGAAAGATCGCAAGAAAGATTGAAAACCCAGCAAGAAGAATTGCAGGCAACCAATGCGGAGCTAGAAGATAAGACGCAAGCTTTAAGCAAGCAACAAGTTGCCCTGGAAAAACGAAATAAGGAATTGCTACTTGCCCATGCCCAACTTGAGCAAAAAGCCAGAGAAGTGACCCTGGCCAGCAAATATAAGTCCGAATTTCTGGCCAATATGTCCCACGAATTACGAACACCCTTGAATAGTATCCTTATTTTGGCCCGGATGCTGGCAGATAACGATGTCGGCAACCTGTCAGGAGAACAAACTGAATCGGCCAGGGTAATTTTTAAGAGCGGCAATGACCTCTTAAATCTGATCAACGACATCCTGGACCTGTCCAAAGTGGAAGCGGGCAAAATGGAACTCAATCTTACCAGGGGCTCCTTGACCAGCCTGAAGAACACTCTGCAGCAGCAATTTGCTCATGTGGCTGAAGAAAAGGGTTTGGAATTTGAGGTCATCTTAAATGATGCTTTACCCGAAACTATCTTAACAGATTGGCAACGAGTCGAGCAGATTCTCAAAAACCTCATCTCGAACGCCATTAAATTCACTGGGAGGGGTTCTGTGACAGTCACAATTTACCGTTCCCAACAGACGGATGAACTACATTCGGACCTGGACTTATCTGGCCCTACTCCGGACCCGGCCCAAACAGTAGCCTTTAGCATAACCGATACCGGGATTGGGATATCGACTGAGCAGCAAGATCTGATCTTTGAAGCCTTCCAACAAGTCGATAGCAGCCTCAGCCGGCAATATACCGGCACTGGTTTAGGACTTTCTATTTCAAAAAGCATGGCCACATTCCTGCATGGCAAGATAAGGCTGCAAAGTACGCCAGGCCAGGGAAGTACCTTTACCCTCTATCTACCGGAAACCCTTGCTGCTACAATGGATACGGCAGGAAGCAGCCAAGCAGTGGCTCCAGGGGAGCAGGAAACGGAGGAGAAAAAAGACAAAGTATCACCCTCGCCCCAATTGCCACTTACCAATATCCAATCTTCCGCGCCCACCATCCCCGATGACCGGGACAATTTGAGCGCTGACGACAATATCCTGCTCATCATTGAAGATGATCTCAGTTTTGCCAAGATTTTGTATAATATAGCCCGCAAAAATGGCTTTAAGTGCTTGACTGCCAGCGACGGTGAAACGGGGCTAAACCTGGCCCGGACCTGCAAACCTGATGCCATTATTCTTGACCTCCAGTTGCCGGACATAAGCGGCTGGGGAGTTTTGAATGGCCTCAAAAACAATCCTGACCTGCGGCATATTCCGGTCCATATTATGTCGGCGGAGGACGAGAACCTGGCTGCCTTTAGACAAGGGGCAATGGGCTTTCTGACCAAGCCAGTTAGTCGGGAGGCATTGGAAGGAGCTTTTCAAAAAATTGACCGCTTCGTTGCCGGAGGGATCAATCTATTGTTACTGGTCGAAGATGATGCCGACCTGAGGCAAACTATCTACAATCTCCTGAGTAGAAAGAATATAGAAATTATCGAGACCGAGACAGGCAAAGCCGCGCTTAATCTTCTGCGCTCTCAACCCATTGATTGCATGATCTTGGATTTAAAGCTGCCAGATATATCGGGTTTTGAGATATTGGACCGCCTAAGCCAGGACGATACCATGTCCAGATGCCCCATTGTCATCTATACCGGCCAGGAATTGACCAGAGAGGAAAATCAGACCTTGATGAAATATGCGGATAGTGTTATCCTAAAAAGTGCAGTCTCATCAGAACGGTTGCTGGATGAAACGGCTTTGTTTTTGCATCAAGTTGTGGCCGACCTGCCTGAAGAAAAGCAGCAGGCTATCAAACGCTTATACTCTAAAGATGCAATGCTAGCCGATAAAAGGATTTTGATTGTGGATGATGATATGCGTAATTCATTTGCCCTCTCAAAGTTGTTAACCGATAAGGGTGTAGTGGTAGAAATTGCGGGAAATGGGGAAAAGGCACTGGAGTTGTTAGCCGCAGAGCCGGATTTTGACCTGGTCTTGATGGATATTATGATGCCGGTCATGGATGGCTTGGAGACGACCCGCAAAATCAGGGCCCAGAAGAAGTTCAAGCAGCTACCAATTCTGGCCTTGACCGCCAAAGCTATGAAAGGTGATCGGGAAAAGTGCCTGGCCGCCGGGGCCAATGACTATCTCACTAAACCGGTTGATACTGAGCGGTTGTTAACGATGTTGCGGGTGTGGTTTTACCGCTAATGTTCTGTATTACATACCTAAACCCATTTCCATAGGAGTCTTATGACTATGAATGTAACTCAAATAAAACCCAAAATTCTGATTGTGGATGACACACCCGAAAATATTTTTACTTTGAAAACACTCTTAAAAAAACTGGATGTGGAGACTATTTCAGCCACTTCCGGCAATGAAGCCCTGAGCTTAACCCTGGAGCATGAGTTTGGCCTGGCCATTATTGATATCCAGATGCCAGATATGAACGGCTATGAACTGGTCGAATTAATGCGGGGCAATCCCAAAACAAAAAGCCTGCCAGTTATCTTTATTAGCGCCATCTACTCGGACAATTACCATCATCTGAAGGGTTATGATACCGGCGCGGTAGATTTTCTCAGTAAACCATTCATCCCAGAAATTTTACTCAGCAAGGTGCGGGTCTTCCTTGATCTTTATTTACAGAGAGTTAAGTTGCAAGAGTTAGTGGCCCAATTGAATGTCAAAAATGAAGCTCTGGGAAATGAAATTAATCAACGCCAACGGGCCGAGGAACAATTACGCTATGATGCCTTGCACGATGCCCTGACCGGCCTGCCTAACCGCACCCTGTTTATGAATCGTCTGATTCATGTATTGGCCCGCGCCAAACAAGACAAATCCCACCTCTTTGCCGTCCTCTTTCTCGACCTGGATCGCTTCAAGCTGGTCAATGATAGTATGGGCCACCTGGTTGGCGATCAACTGCTGCTCATCGTAGCCCGCCGCTTGAAGAACTGTGTGCGCTCCGGCGATACCGTAGCCCGCTTGGGCGGCGACGAATTTGCCATTCTGCTCGACAATATCCAGGATATCCAGGCTGCTATTCGGGTGGCCAAAGATATCCTCACCAGGCTAGCCTTACCAGTCAAACTTGATGGCCATAAAATATTCACCGGAACCAGTATTGGCATCGTTCTGAGCGCAGCTCATTATGAGCAAGCGGTCGATATTCTGCGCGATGCCGACATGGCTATGTATCGGGCCAAAAATCAAGGCAAGGGACGCTACGCCCTGTTTGACAACAAAATGCATACCCAGGTTATGGGTTTGTTGGCCTTAGAGACCGAGTTGCGGCAAGCGGTCGAGTACCAGGAATTTGTGGTCTACTACCAGCCGATTGTATCATTGACCAGCGGTGAGATTACAGGGGTCGAGGCCCTCTTACGCTGGCAGCACCCCCAACGTGGCCTGCTTACGCCACAGGCGTTTATAGCCCAGACCAAAGAAACGGGTTTAATTGTGCCTATTGGCGAATGGCTCTTGCGCACCGCCTGCCGCCAAATCCAGGTCTGGCACACCAGCGGCTATGTACCCCTGCGGGTGGCGGTCAATATGTCAGCCCGCCAGCTGCGGCAGCAAAATGTGCTTGCTCTGATCAAAGACACCCTGGCTGAAACCGGGCTGCCGGCTCACGCCCTGGAGTTGGAAATTACCGAGGGCATTATGACCCAAAACATAGACTTTATGGTTTTAGAGGAATTGCGAGACATGGGCATCAAGATTTCAATTGATGATTTTGGTATCGGTTCTTCATTGGAGGGTTTGAAACAGTTTCCACTCAATACCCTAAAAATCGACCAATCTTTTGTGCGAGGAATGACTACCGAGGCCGGTGATCGGGCCATTATCACGGCTATGATCAACATGGCCCACGGTCTCAACTTGAGGGTGATTGCCGAGGGGGTAGAAACGGAAGATCAACTGGCCTTCTTACAGGGCCAGGCGTGTGATGAGATACAGGGTTACCTGTTTAGCCGGCCCGTACCGGCCAAAGTACTAACCGAACTATTACAGGAGAAGGACAGTCGTCGCCTGAACCTCCAGGTCTTGAACAAGACAAGCGAGCTATCGATCCAGGCCCAGGCAACTCGAAACATTGGTTATGCCCTGCTGAATGAGCAGTTAATCATCCTGACCAGCAATGAAAGTTTCAATTGCTGGGGTCAGGGAGTTTACTCTGAGCTTGTCCAAGAGGAGCTTATCAATCTGGCCGGACGATTTCTACCTGAACTCTTCCCCGAACTGCTTGGGCTTGAAGACACCCTAAGCCAATTGGCCCGTTCAACAGCCCTTCGACAGGCTCAGGATGATGCTTCAGGGCTGGCCCACAAGCAGGGTCAGACTTTTACTATTCCCCAAATTCATCGTCCAGCAGACGATAGCTTTGGCTGCTACTTCGATCTGCAAGTCGAACCGTTCTTTGCCGCTGAGTCTACCCTGTTGGTTATGGTAACCGATGTGACAGAGCAAGCTCGCCTGGAGTTTGAGTTAAGACACGAACGCAACCAACTGCGCCTGGACCTCATCCAACGTAAGCGAACGGAAGAATTGCGACAAAAAAGCAATGGAGACGAATAGGAACTGAATCCAACTCGGAAAAAGCCCAAATTTCTGATTATTGGAGAAGCCGGGAAATCTTTTTACTGAAAAAAGTAGATCCAGAAATCTTGTTTCGTGGACTTGAATTACACCTAAAATGCTATTATTTGGAATTTTGTGGTAAAATTATAGTAATCTTAAATGAGTTGTACAAGGGTGGTCTTACAAAACCTGCCTTGTAGCAAAGTTTACCTTGAATTTCCGCCTTGTTACATCAACAGATGACCAAAGTGAAACAAAAGTCAGTTATGGAGACACCAAAAGATAATTTATTAGCGCAGATTAAGCAAGCCAAACAAGAGTGGGAGGTTACGGTCGACTCGATACCCCAGCTTGTTTGCCTGCTTGACCGCCAAAAATCTATTCTTCGCGCCAATCGAATTGTAGAGTACTGGGGTCTGAGCTTGGTTGTAGAAGTCAAGGGCAAAGACGTACACCAATTGCTCCATCCCAATTGCACTGACCCCACATGCTATCTGGAGCAGTTTTTGCACCAAGCCTGGGCAAAGTTGGCCCAGGGGCAAGCTGCCGACTATGAGGCCCAAGACGATATTTTGAATCGCTACCTACGCTTGCAAACTCACCCCCTTGCAACTCGACTGGAGCTTAAAAATAAAGTTGCGGTCAGTTATGCCACCTTGATTATCAGCGACATTACCGAGCGTAAGCATTTGGAGGAGGCACTCCGAAGATCAAATGAGGAGTTAGAAGAACGGGTCGAGGAACGAACGGCCCAAATTAAGCGCGTGGCAATGGAAAATGCCCAGCTTTATGAAACCCAACGAGAGCAATATCGCCGCTTGCAAGAGTCGCAAGAGGAACTGGTTCGGATCGAAAAAATGGCGGCGATGGGCCACCTGGTAGCTTCCATTGCTCACGAAATCAATAATCCGCTCCAATCAGTCCAGGGCTTTTTGAATTTGCTCAATGAAGAATTGCATGGCCGCCACCGCCAGCATAAACTTGACCGTTTTTTAAAGATTGCCGAAAGTGAAATTGACCGCATCGCCGATATTGTACGCCGTATGCGAGATTTTTATCGTCCGCTCAAGCAAAAACCACAAGCACAACCCGATGCCCTGAATAACTTTTACAGCTCGACCCAAACTGAGTTACAAACGGTTGATCTGCATGCTACTCTGGAAAGCGTCCTGCAATTGGTCAACAAAAAATTACAACATAACAACATTAAGGTTGAACGTAATTGGAGTGCTGAATTACCGAAAATCCAGGCCAATCCCGATCACCTTAAGCAAGTCTTTTTGAATTTAACGCTCAATGTCATTGAGGCTATGCCAGAACAAGGGGGTTCATTACGAATATCGACAGCAACAGATCTGCTCCAATCAGATGGCAATCAAGCACAGCCAGCGGTGCGGATTGAGTTCAGCGATACGGGGGTCGGCATCTCTCCCCAGGTATTGTCGCATCTCTTTGAACCCCTTTTCACGACCAAAGAATATGGCACTGGCTTTGGCCTATTTACCAGCCACAAAATTATAGAAGCCCATCGAGGCCAGATTACAGCCACTAGCCAAGTAGGTCAGGGGACAACTTTTACTATTTTTTTGCCACGGGGTGGTCAGCAGTAACCAATGAACAAGAAATCCAATCCAAAATCTAAAATCCAAAATCCAAAATCGACCAGGATATTGGTCATGGACGATGAGTTAGGTATCCGTCTATTTCTCGAGGAAACACTGACCAGCGATGGACATCAAGTTGTAACTGTCGAAAGTGGAGAAGAGGCCCTGGCTCTCATTGCTGAACAATCCTTTGATTTGGCCTTACTCGACCTCAACTTGACCGGAATTGGCGGTATGGAAGTATTGGCCGCCCTGCGTCAGCAAGCGCCAGACACCGTCATCATCATCCTCACTGCCCATGCTACGCTGGAAACAGCCATCGAAGCCCTACAGCAGGGAGCGCATGATTATCTATTTAAACCCTGTAAAATGGTTCAACTGCGCCAGAGCATCCGCCAGGGCCTTCTTAACCGCCAGCAGGAGTTGCAGCAACGCAATTTATTACACCAACTGGAGCAAAATCTAACTAGCGGCCTGGAAACCCTGCGGGCTACCATCATCGACCAGCCAACTGTTACCCCAGAGCATCCTCAAGAACCGTCGTTTACTGCTCCAATACATCCCCCAGAATTGTTGTCTTCTACGGCTCAACCTATTCAAGAACAGGAATGTTTTTTACAACGTGGCGGCTTGATTGTAGATTTTTCGCGCTATGTAATTACCCTGGATGGGTGTATGTTAGAGCTTAGCCCTACCGAATTTGATCTGCTGGTTTACTTGATTAGCCAAGCGCCTCAGGTTGCTTCTCCTCAACAACTGGTGCATGAGATACAAGGATATAAAAGCGAACAGCGGGAAGCCAGCGAGATAATGCGCCAACATATTCGTCGTTTACGACGAAAGATCAAAAAAGCAACCGGACGCACCAACGTGATTCGCACCGTGCGGGGGGTGGGTTATATCATCAGCGAGTAACTAAAATTATTCAATTCTAAATAAAAAGAGAAGATTGA
>PJEL010002614.1_pt1 | contig 16270 bp, 12 predicted proteins | sample 1853271 | NCBI WGS metagenome assembly PJEL01 (sample SAMN08108733, study PRJNA415343) | Invertebrate metagenome, whole genome shotgun sequencing project. | host: Globobulimina | place: Sweden: Gullmar Fjord | collected 2015-08
GCGTTCGAGGACATCGACAAGGCGCCCGAAGAGCGCGAGCGTGGCATCACGATCGCGACGGCGCACGTTGAGTACGAGACGGACAACCGTCACTACGCTCACGTGGACTGCCCGGGTCACGCCGACTACGTGAAGAACATGATCACTGGCGCGGCGCAGATGGACGGCGCGATCCTGGTGGTTTCCGCTGCCGACGGCCCGATGCCTCAGACTCGTGAGCACATTCTGCTTGCCCGTCAGGTCGGCGTTCCGCGGATCGTGGTTTTCCTGAACAAGGCCGACATGGTCGACGACGAGGAGCTTCTGGAGCTGGTGGAGCTGGAAGTGCGCGAGCTCTTGAGCGTGTACGAGTTCCCGGGCGACGACATTCCGATCGTGATCGGGTCAGCGCTGCAGGCTCTGGAGAACCCGACCGACACGGATGCGACCAAGTGCATCACCGATCTGATGGAAGCGGTAGACACCTACATTCCTCAGCCCGAGCGTGAAGTTGACAAGCCTTTCTTGATGCCTGTCGAGGACGTGTTTTCGATCTCCGGTCGCGGGACGGTAGCGACGGGTCGTATCGAGCGCGGCATCGTGAACATTGGCGACGAGGTAGAGATCGTCGGGATCAGCGACACTCAGAAGTCGACGATCACGGGCGTTGAGATGTTCCGCAAGATTCTGGATTCGGGACAAGCGGGCGACAACGTCGGTTGTCTGTTGCGCGGGACGAAGCGAGAAGAGATCGAGCGCGGCCAGGTGTTGGCCAAGCCCGGCTCGATCACGCCGCACACGAAGTTCGAGGCGGAAGCGTACATCCTGAACAAGGACGAGGGAGGGCGGCACACACCGTTCTTCAACGGGTATCGCCCGCAGTTTTACTTCCGGACGACGGACGTGACGGGGATCTGCGATCTCCCCGAGGGTACGGAGATGGTGATGCCGGGCGATACGGTGCGCATCTCGGTGAACCTGATCACGCCGATCGCGATGGATGAAGGCTTGCGCTTCGCGATTCGCGAAGGCGGCCGCACTGTCGGCGCCGGCGTCGTCACGAAGATCAACGAATAGTCGCGGTTACGCCGGCTTCGGATTGAGGTAGATCGATGCGCGATCAGATCGTACTCGCTTGCGAACAGTGCAAGCGGAAAAACTATCGGGCGAGCCGGAATAAGAAGCTCACCACCGAGAAGTTGGCACGGAAGAAGTATTGCCCTGCGTGTCGGACGCACACGCTCCACAAGGAGGGCAAAGTCTGAACCGGCGGCTGCCGTTGGCTTTACATGAGAGAGATTCGGGTCAGTAGCTCTAACTGGCAGAGCATCGGACTCCAAATCCGAGGGCTGCAGGTTCGAATCCTGCCTGACCCGCCAGACACCGACAGAGGGCCGCAGCTTCGCAACGCGCGGCCGTGAGCTCGGGGAAAGAAGAACCGGACGATGGCAAGCGTTGGAGAATATATAGGGCAGTCGCGGACCTTCTTGAACGAGGTCCAGTCCGAACTGAAGCGTGTCGTTTGGCCGCCGAGAAAAGAGACCACCGCTTTCACCTGGGTGGTCCTGGTGGTCGTCGCCTTCGTGAGCGCCTACCTGGGGATCGTCGATTTTGCGATTTCCATGGTCATGGGCCTGGTTTTCTAAGCGGAGCTCCGGCGCGAAATGAGTGAGATGAACTGGTACGTCGTACACACGTACTCCGGCTACGAACAAAGCGTTCGCCGTCAGCTTGAGGAGCGTATTCATACGCTCGGCTACGACGACAAGTTCGGCGAGATCCTCGTTCCGGCCGAGCAGGTGATCGAACTCGTCAAAGGGAAAAAGCGTACGGCCAGTCGCAACCTGTTTCCGGGCTACATCCTGGTGAACATGGAGCTGACCGACCATACGTGGCACGTGGTGTGCGGAACCCCGAAGGTCACCGGCTTCGTAGGCGGCGCGACCGACCCGCCCCCGGTGCCCGAAGAAGAAGTTGCTGCCATCGCCACGCAGATCGCCGAAGGCGCGACGCGCCCGAAAGCCAAGGTCGCGTTCGAGGTGGGCGAGCAGGTCAAGGTCATCGACGGCCCGTTTGCCGACTTCAACGGCGTCGTCGAAGACATTCGGCCCGACAAAGGCACGCTCAAGGTTTCCATCTCCATCTTCGGCCGATCGACATCGGTAGAGATGGAGCTGGTCCAAGTCGAGAAGATGTAGAAAATGGCCAAGAAAGTCATCGATTCACTGAAGCTGCAGATCCCCGCGGGCAAGGCCAATCCGAGCCCGCCGGTGGGCCCGGCGCTGGGTCAGCGCGGGGTCAACATCATGGAGTTCTGCAAGTCGTTCAACGCGGCCACGCAGAGCGCGGGCGACACCGTCATTCCGGTGATCATCACCGTATACGCGGACCGGTCGTTCTCGTTCGTGACCAAGACCCCGCCGGCGGCGCTGCTACTCAGGAAAGCGGCGGGCGTGCCCAAAGGCTCGGCGACCCCCAACAAGGACAAGGTCGGCAAGGTCACTTCAGCGCAGGTTCGCGAGATCGCTCAGGCGAAGCTCGAAGACCTCAACGCCAACGATATCGAGGCTGCGATGAAGATCATCGCGGGAACGGCCCGAAGCATGGGCCTGACGGTCGAGGGCTGATCATGTCCAGTAAAGGCAAGAGATACCGTAACGCCGCCGACGCGATCGATCGCGACAAGCTGTATTCGCTCGAAGAAGGGATGGCGATCGCCGCGAAGGGCGCCGGCGCCAAGTACGACGAAAGCGTCGAACTGGCAGTTCGACTCGGGGTCGATCCGCGTCACGCCGACCAAAACGTGCGCGGCACGGTTTCGCTTCCGCACGGAACCGGCAAGACGGTGCGCGTCGCGGTGTTCGCCAAAGGCGAGAAAGCCGCCGAGGCGGAAGCCGCCGGTGCCGATATCGTCGGCGCTGAAGATTTGGTCGAACGCGTCAAGGAAGGCTTTACCGACTTCGACCGCGCGGTCGCGACCCCCGACATGATGGGGCAGGTCGGCCGCATCGGTAAGGTGCTCGGCCCGCGCGGCCTGATGCCCAACCCGAAGATCGGCACGGTCACCATGGACGTGGCCAAGGTCGTCGCCGAACTGAAGGCAGGCCAGGTCGAGTTTCGCGTCGAGAAGGCGGGCATCGTGCACGTGGCCGTGGGCAAGTGCTCGTTCGGTGCCGAAAAACTCGTCGAGAACGCCCGCGCGGTGTTCGCGAGTCTCGAGCGAGCCAAGCCGTCGAGCGCCAAGGGACACTACATCTGCAGCGTGGCCGTCAGTTCGACGCAGGGACCGGGCATTCGCCTGGATGCGACGGGCCTGCGTGTCGCCGCGTAGAGTGAGGAATAGGTTCGATGCTGTACAGTGAAAAGATCGAAGTCGTCGAAACCCTCGCGGGTAAGTTCGCGCGGGCGCCGATCACGATCCTCAGCGACTATCGTGGCCTGACCGTTGCCGAGATCACCGAGTTCCGTCGCAAGGTCACCGCGGCCGGCGGTGAACTCGTCGTCGCGAAGAACACGCTGACGAAGCTCGCCATCAAGGACAAGAATCAGGTCGTACTCGAGCCGATGCTTGCCGGGCCGACCGCTCTTGCGTTTGGCTACGAAGACGCGGCGGCGTTGGCCAAGGCGGTGGACGAGTTTGCCGACAAGGCCGAGGCGCTCGAACTCAAAGGCGGCGTCCTGGATGGGGACCTGCTCCAGCCGGAGCAGGTCAAGCAGCTGGCATCGATGCCCAGCCGCGACGAACTGCGCGCTCAGCTACTGGCGCTGATGATGACGCCGGCGACGCAACTCGTAAGGCTGCTCAACACGCCGGCGACGCAGCTCATGACCGTGCTGGATGCGCGGCGCGGATCGCTCGAAGAATAACGGAAGAAGATTAACGGTACTTCGTGCGGCCTAGCGGGCCGCGCGGGATCGATAACGCGACCGAAGGCGTCGCGACACACACGGAGGATAGGAATCACCAATGGGTCTCAGCACTGAGGAACGGCAGGACATCATCGAGAAGCTCTCTTCGGCGACGGTCCTGGAGATCGCCGATCTCGTCAAGGAACTTGAGGAGAAGTGGGGCGTCAGCGCTGCTGCTCCGGTGGCTGTTGCGGCGGCCGGCCCCGCCGCGGGCGATGCCGGCGCCGAAGTCGTCAAAGACGAGTTCGATGTCGTGTTGACCGGCATCGGCGAGAAGAAGATCCAGGTCATCAAGGCCGTCCGTGAGCTCACGCAGCTCGGGCTGAAAGAGGCCAAGGATCTCGTCGAGAGCGCCCCGAAGGCCATCAAGGAAGGCGTCAACAAAGAGGACGCCGAAGCCGCCAAGACGAAGATCGAAGAAGCGGGCGGCTCCGTCGAACTCAAGTAGTAGCCGACCGCTGCTTCTTTTCGATTCGATTGCGATGGCCCGCCGCTTACGCGGGCCCGGACGGCGACCCGGTCCATGGACCGGGTTTTCGCCGTGGTAAAACCCGATCAGCACGAGGTTCGAATGGCTCAGGTCACGATGAACAGCCGACTGCGGCGCGATTTTGGAAAGCTCCGCAGGGTTTTGGATGTTCCGAACTTGATCGACATCCAGCGACGGTCCTACGAAAGCTTTCTGCAGAGCGATTTCGGACCGGACGACCGGCCCGATTCGGGCTTGCAGGCGGTCTTCAAGTCCGTCTTCCCGATCAAGGATTTCACCGGCACGGCTCAGCTCGAGTTTGTGAGCTATGCCATCGGTGAACCGAAGTACGACGTGGAGGAGTGCCATCAGCGTGGCATGACTTTCTCTGCGCCGCTCAAGGTGACCGTGCAGCTCGTGACCTGGGACGTCGACCCCGACACTCAGGCCAAGACGCTCAAGGACATCAAGGAGCAGGAGGTCTACTTCGGCGAAATCCCGCTCATGACCGACAACGGAACGTTCATGGTGAACGGCACCGAGCGCGTGATCGTCTCGCAGCTCCACCGTTCGCCGGGAGTGTTCTTCGACCACGACAAGGGGCGCACGTCGGCCGGCGGGCGCCTTCTCTTCAACGCTCGTGTGATCCCGTACCGCGGCTCATGGCTCGATTTCGAGTTCGACTCCAAGGACATCCTGTACGTTCGCATCGACCGGCGCCGCAAGTTCCCCGCGACGGTGCTGCTGCGCGCTCTGGGCATGAGCTCCGAGGAGTTGCTGAACTACTTCTACCCCGTCGACCACATCCGGCTGGACGGCCGTAAGGCCTACAAGCGTTTCCAGCGTGCAACGTTGGAGGGCCAGAAGGCCTCGCGCGAGGTCAAACACCCCGACTCCGATGAGGTGATGGTCAAAGAGGGCCGCAAGTTCACGCGTCGCGCGTTGCGCGAGATGACGGAGGCCGGATTGGAAGAGATCCCGGTTTCCGTTGACGAAGTGATCGACGGCATCCCCGCTCACGACATGGTGGACCCCCGCAGCGGCGAGGTCATCGTCGAATGCAACGGCGTGATCACCGCGGAGATCTTCGACCAAATTCGCGAAGCCGGCATCAATGACGTCGACATCATCTATATCGATGATCTCAACCGCGGTCCGTCGTTCCGCAACACGTTGTTGCTCGACAAAATCGACACGACCGAGGCGGCCGTCGTCGACATCTACCGGCGGCTACGCCCGGGCGATCCGCCCACGGTGGATACCGCGACCGCGTTTTTCAACGACTTGTTTTTCAATCCGGACAAGTACGACCTTTCAGCGGTCGGCCGCCTGAAGCTCAACCACAAGCTCGGCACCGACCTTCCGCTCGAGCAGGGGACGCTGCGTCGTGAGGATATCCTCGACGTCGTCCACTACTTGATCCTTCTCAAGAACGGCAACGGGGCGATCGACGACATCGATCATCTCGGTAATCGCCGAGTGCGAACGGTCGGCGAGCTGGTCGAGAATCAGTATCGCATCGGCTTGCTGCGTATGGAGCGTGCGATCCGCGAGCGCATGAGCCTGCAGGATCTCGACACGCTGATGCCGCAGGAGTTGATCAACTACAAGCCGGTTTCGGCGGTGATCAAGGAGTTCTTCGGCAGTTCACAGCTCAGCCAGTTCATGGATCAGACCAACCCGCTCTCCGAGGTCACCCACAAGCGTCGTCTGTCGGCGCTCGGCCCGGGCGGCCTCACGCGCGAGCGTGCCGGCTTCGACGTTCGCGACGTGCACCCGACCCACTACGGACGCGTGTGCCCGATTGAAACGCCGGAAGGACCGAACATCGGCCTGATCTCGAGCCTGAGCACCTATGCTCGCATCAATGACTTCGGGTTCGTCGAGACTCCCTACCGGCGGGTCGCCAACGGGACGGTCAGCGACGATATCGATTACTTGACGGCGCTTGAAGAGGAGTCGCAGGTCATCGCACAGGCGAACGCACCGCTCGATGAGGGCAGCAAGTTCATCCGTGACGTGGTTGCGGCACGGCGCAGAGGAATGTCGCCGCAGGGCGAGCAGACCATGGACTCCACGGTGGTAGGGCCTCCCGACGTCACCATGATGGACGTCGCGCCGAACCAGCTCGTAAGTGTCGCCGCCGGCTTGATACCGTTCCTCGAGCACGACGACGCCAACCGCGCGCTGATGGGTTCGAACATGCAACGGCAGGCGGTGCCGCTGTTGCGCACCGATGCGCCGTTGGTCGGCACCGGAATGGAGTCCATCGTGGCGCGCGATTCCGGTGCCACATGCGTGGCCAAGCGCTCGGGTATGATCGAGAGCGTCGATTCCGAACGCATCGTGATCAAGGCCGACAAGGCCGAGGGACCGCGCGACCCCGGCATCGACATCTACAACCTGACCAAGTACCAGCGTTCGAACCAGAACACGTGCATGAATCAGAAGCCGATCGTCGTGGTCGGCGAGCGTGTCAACTCCAGCGACGTCATCGCGGACGGGCCTTCCACCGAGACGGGTGAGCTTGCACTCGGTCGCAACGTGGTCGTCGCGTTCATGCCCTGGAATGGCTACAACTTCGAGGATTCGATTCTCGTTTCCGAGCGCTTGGTGAAGGAGGATTACTTCACTTCGGTGCACATCGAAGAGTTCGAGTGCGTCGCGCGCGATACGAAGCTTGGACCGGAGGAAATCACTCGGGACATTCCGAACGTCGGTGAGGAAGCTCTCGCCGACCTCGACGAGAGCGGCATCATTCGCATCGGCGCCGAGGTCGGCCCCGGCGACATTCTCGTCGGGAAGATCACGCCGAAAGGCGAAACGCAGCTCTCCCCCGAAGAGAAGCTGCTGCGAGCGATCTTCGGTGAGAAGGCCGGTGAAGTTCGTGACACCTCGTTGCGTATGCCTCCGGGAACCGAAGGCACGGTGATCGACGCCCGCGTGTTCTCACGCAAGGGCGTCACGCGCGACGAGCGCGCCACGCGCATCGACGAGGAAGTTCGCCGCAAGCTCGACAAGGATCGCGGCGACGAGATTCGGATCCTGCGCACCAATGCGGTGGGCGGCATTCTGCAACTCGTCACGGGCCGCACGACGGTGACCCGTCTTGCCGACGACGAGCGCCAAGTGTTGTTGGCGAAAGACTCCGAGATAGATGCCGCGGTGCTCGAGGCGTTGCCGACGAGTTACTGGGCGGAGATCAAGGTCGGCGAAGACAAGATCGACGAGGAACTCGTGCGCATCGTAGATGCGATGAACGCGAAGTGTCACGCGATCAACGCGCAGTTCGACGCGAAGCTCGATCGACTCGCCCAGGGCGATGAACTGTCGCCAGGCGTGATCAAGATGGTGAAGGTGTTCGTGGCGATCAAGCGCAGGTTGCAGGTCGGCGATAAAATGGCCGGTCGTCACGGCAACAAGGGCGTCGTGTCGCGGATCATTCCCGAGGAAGACATGCCGTTCCTCGAAGACGGCACTCCGGTCGACATCTGCCTGAACCCTCTCGGCGTACCGTCACGAATGAACGTCGGTCAGATTCTCGAGACGCATCTCGGCTGGGCCGCGGGCCGGCTCGGGTTGAAGATCGCCGGGTTTGCCGAGCGCGACGACCTGGAAGGCCTCCGCCAGTGCCTCAAGGAAGTCTACGGCGGGGACGGCTCCGAAGCATATTTCGACGGATTGGCAGAACCGGACTTGCGCCGATTGGCAGCCAAGGGTGCCCGCGGCGTTCACGTCGCGACCCCGGTCTTCGATGGCGCGAGCGAAGACGAGATCTTCGAAATGATCTCGTTGGCCGGTTTGTCCGACACCGCTCAGTCGCGGCTGTCCGACGGCAAGTCGGGTGAGTCTTTCGACATGCCGGTGACCGTCGGGGCCATGTACATGCTCAAGTTGCATCACTTGGTCGATGACAAGATTCACGCACGTTCGACAGGGCCGTACTCGCTAGTCACTCAACAGCCGCTCGGTGGCAAGGCGCAGTTCGGCGGTCAGCGTCTTGGCGAGATGGAAGTCTGGGCGCTCGAGGCTTACGGCGCGGCTTACACGCTGCAAGAGATGTTGACGGTCAAGTCCGATGACGTCGCCGGCCGCACGCGCATGTACGAGGCCATCGTGAAGAACGAGAACACGCTCGAACCGGGGCTGCCGGAGTCGTTCAACGTGATGGTGAAAGAGCTGCAGTCGCTAGCACTCGACGTGATCTTGGTCGAGGACGAGGAGGAAGCCGCGTAATGGACAACCTGCTCACGCATTTGTTCGATAAGCCCAAGGATCCGCGCAACTTTACGGCGCTCAAGATCGGCATCGCTTCTCCGGATGTGATCCGCTCGTGGTCGCACGGCGAGGTGAAGAAGCCGGAGACGATCAACTACCGCACGTTCAAGCCGGAGCGCGACGGACTGTTTTGCGCGAAGATCTTCGGACCCACGAAGGACTACGAGTGTAACTGCGGCAAGTACAAGCGCATGCGCCACCGTGGTGTGGTCTGCGAGAAGTGCGGCGTCGAAGTCATTCAGTCGAAGGTGCGTCGCGAGCGCATGGGCCACATCGAGCTGGCGACACCGATCGCGCACATCTGGTTCACGAAGAGCCTGCCGAGTCGCATCGCGACGATGATCGACCTGACGCTCAAGGAACTGGAGAAGGTTCTCTATTACGAGAGCTACGTCATCCTCGACGCCGGCGACACCGAGCTCGAAGAGAACACGCTGCTCACCGAGATGCAGTACCGCCAGCTCACGCAGGAGCACGGGCCGGGTTCCTTCGAAGCCGGCATGGGCGCGGAGGCCGTTCGTAAAGTCCTGCAGAGCATGGACATCGACGACATCGCCGAGCAGGTCCGCATCGATCTGGCCGAGACCGGCAGCGAGGCCAAACGCAAAAAGTACATCAAGCGGCTCAAGGTCCTGCAGGCGTTCCAGAACTCGGGAGCGCGACCTGAGTGGATGATTCTCGAGGTCATCCCGGTCATTCCGCCCGACCTGCGCCCGCTCGTACCGCTCGACGGCGGCCGGTTCGCCACTTCCGACTTGAACGACCTCTACCGCCGAGTCATCAACCGCAACAACCGGTTGAAGCGGCTGATGGAGCTCTCGGCGCCCGACATCATCGTGCGCAACGAGAAGCGCATGCTTCAGGAAGCCGTTGACGCTCTGTTCGATAACGGCCGGCGCGGCCGTCCGATCACCGGTGCGAACAAGCGGCCGCTCAAGTCGCTCAGCGACATGCTCAAGGGCAAGACGGGCCGGTTCCGGCAGAACCTGCTCGGTAAGCGCGTCGATTACTCGGGTCGTTCGGTCATCGTCGTGGGTCCGGAGCTGCGCCTGCATCAATGCGGGCTGCCCAAGAAAATGGCGCTCGAGCTGTTCAAGCCGTTCATCTACGGCAAGCTCGAGGAGCGCGGCCTGGTCACGACCATCAAGAGCGCGAAGAAGATGCTCGAGAAGGCGAGGCCCGAGGTCTGGGACATCCTCGACGAGGTCATTCGCGAGCACCCGGTTTGTCTGAACCGTGCGCCTACGCTTCACCGTCTCGGCATCCAGGCGTTCGAGCCGGTGCTGATCGAAGGCAAGGCCATTCAGCTTCATCCGCTGGTCTGCGCGGCTTTCAACGCCGATTTCGACGGCGATCAGATGGCCGTTCATGTGCCGCTGTCGATCGAGGCCCAGGTCGAAGCGCGTGTGCTGATGATGTCGACCAACAACATCCTCTCGCCGGCGCACGGCAAGCCGATCATCGTACCGACCCAGGATATCGTTCTGGGGTTGTACTACATGACCCGCGAACGGCCGGGCGTGCCCGGAGAGGGCATGACCTTCTCAGGCTTCGAGGAAGTCCGGACCGCCTACGACCAGGGCATGGTCAGCCTGCACGCTAAGATTCGGGTGCGCGCCGCAGAAGGGATCGTCAATACCACGGTCGGCCGCTCCATCCTGTTCCAGATCGTCCCGGACGATGTCGGATTCGATGCGGTCAACCGGGTGATGAACAAGCGTGCGCTTGGCGACTTGGTGGACTTGACCTATCGCCAGTGCGGCAACAAAGCTTGCGTACTGCTGGCCGATCGCTTGAAAGACCTCGGTTTCTCGATGGCGACCAAGGCCGGTGTGTCGATCGGGATCAAAGACCTGCACATTCCGGACGGCAAGAAGAAACTGCTCGACGACGCGCAGGGCGCGGTGAGCGAGATCCAACGGCAGTACGAAGCCGGCTTCATCACCAACGGTGAGCGCTACAACAAGGTCGTCGATATTTGGGCCAACGTCACCGACAAGATCGCCGACGAGATGATGTCGGCGATGGCGCACGAGAGCTACACCGACAGCGAGGGCGTCAAGAAGGAGATCGTCAGCTTCAACCCGGTGTTCATGATGGCTGATTCCGGCGCGCGCGGCAGCGCGCAGCAGATCCGCCAGCTTGCCGGTATGCGCGGACTGATGGCGAAACCGAGCGGCGAGATCATCGAAACACCGATTACGGCGAACTTCCGCGAAGGCCTGACGGTGTTGCAGTACTTCATCTCGACGCACGGCGCTCGTAAGGGCTTGGCCGATACGGCGTTGAAAACGGCAAACTCCGGCTATCTGACGCGCCGGCTGGTCGACGTGGCGCAAGACTGTTCCATCAGCGAGCACGATTGCGGAACGCTCGACGGTATTGACATTACCTCCCTGATCGAAGGCGGTGAGGTCATCGAGCGTCTGGGCGATCGGATTCTAGGCCGCGTAGCCTTGGAGGACATAACCGATCCGTTTACCGGAAAGGTCTTGGTTCCCGCCAATCGCGAGATCGACGAAGAACTCGTTGAAGTCATCGAGCAAGCCGGTGTCGAGCGCGTCAAGATTCGTTCGGTGCTTACGTGCCAGGCGGAGAGAGGCGTGTGCATCCTGTGTTACGGACGCGACCTCGCGCGTGGCAAGGTCGTCAACATCGGTGAGGCCATCGGCGTGATCGCGGCCCAGTCGATCGGCGAGCCGGGCACGCAGCTCACGATGCGTACGTTCCACATCGGTGGTACCGCCAGCCGGCGTGCTGAACAGACGACGCTCGAGCCCCGCAACGACGGTGTCGTCAAGTTCGTCAACGTCGAATCGGTGCTCGACCGCGAAGGCACCATCGTGGTGATGAACCGCAACGCCGAGGTTTCGATCGTCGAAGTGCTCGAGGAAGGGCAACAACGCGAGCGTGAGCGCTACCCGCTCGTTCACGGTGCCCGGCTGATGAAAGGTGACGGAGAGGCGGTAAAAGCCGGTGAACTGGTTGCCGAATGGGACCCGTTCCTGACCCCGATCATCACGGAGGTCGGTGGTGTTGCTCGTTTCTCGGACATCGTGGACGGCGAGACGATGGACGAGAAGGTGGATCCCAACACGGGTCTGGCCACCAAGGTCATCACAGCAACGAAGGGTACGGGCGATCGCCGCCCGCAGATCACGGTCTGCGACGCTTCCGGCGCACCCATGGCGCGCTCGCGAGGCGGCGAGGCGCGCTACGCGCTGCCTGAAGGCGCCTATCTCAACGTCGAAGAAGGCCAGGAAGTCGCACCGGGCGACGTCGTCGCGAAGATTCCTCGCGAGACGACGAAGACCAAGGACATCACCGGCGGCTTGCCGCGTGTTGCCGAGTTGTTCGAGGCCCGTCGGCCGAAGGAGATCGCCGCGATCAGCGAGATCGACGGCGTGGTGACTTTCGGCAAAGACAGCAAGGGCAAGCGAAAACTCGTAGTGACGCCCGACATCGGCGATCCCCGCGAGTACTTGGTGGCCAAGGGCAAGCACATCGTGGTGCAGGAAGGCGACTTCATTCGCGCCGGTCAGCAGCTTCACGCGGGCTCTTCGAACCCTCACGACATCCTTAACGTCAAGGGCGAAAAGGAGCTCGCTGCTTATCTCGTTGACGAGGTCCAGGAGATCTACCGTCTCCAGGGCGTGCGCATCAACGACAAGCACATCGAGGTGATCGTTCGCCAGATGCTGCGTCGCGTGCGCATCAAGGACGCTGGCGATTCCGAGTTGTTGGTCGGAGATCATATCGAGAAGGGGCGATTCCAGACAGTGAACGGTACCCTGCTCGAAGAAGGCAAGCGGCCGGCTGTGGCCGAGCCTTTGCTGCTCGGCATCACCAAAGCGAGCTTGGCTACCGACAGCTTCATCTCGGCGGCGTCGTTCCAGGAGACCACGAAAGTGTTGACGGAAGCTGCCGTCAACGGCTGGACCGATCACCTGAGAGGGCTCAAAGAGAACGTGATCATGGGCCGGCTGATCCCGGCCGGTACCGGTGCCACCGAGTACCTGGACGTCGATATCGACGTGCCCGGCGGAGGCGAGACCGCGGAGGATGACCTCACTCAAGCGCTGCGCGCCTGAGCGAGATCCAGACGAATTCCGTTGGTCGGGCGACCGGCCACGGGAGTTTGGCGTCACCACCGCGGGGTGGGGGCGAAAACCGCAAATAGCGGTTGACGACAGGAAGACGAAGATAAGGCGAATGCCGGCTGCCGCCCGGAGGGGGTGGCTGCGTCGTTCGATCAGTCGTGCTGCGCGTTTGAAGTTGTAACGCGCTGCGCGTAGCTTTAGTGATTCTCCCGCTCCGAAAGGAGCCTTTATTTGCAGAACGCTCGGCGTAATGCCGGGTGTGTCGTGTGAGGAACAGACGTGCCGACGATCAATCAGCTCGTGCGCAAGGGGCGTGCGAAGGTCTCCCGGAAGACAACCGCACCAGCCCTCGACTCGTGTCCGCAGCGCCGCGGCGTTTGCACGCGCGTGTACACATCGACCCCGAAGAAGCCGAACTCGGCGCTCCGGAAAGTCGCGCGCGTGCGCTTGACAAACGGAATGGAGGTGACCGCCTACATTCCCGGCGTCGGCCACAACCTCCAAGAGCACTCGGTGGTCCTGATCCGCGGCGGTCGCGTCAAGGATCTTCCGGGCGTCCGCTACCACGTAGTACGCGGAACGCTCGATTCCGTCGGCGTCAACGACCGGCGTCAGGCGCGCTCGAAGTACGGCGCGAAGAGGCCCAAGTAGTCCATGTCCAGGAAAGGCCCCGCCAAGAAGCGCGAACTGCTACCCGACCCGAAGTATCACGAGAAGGTCGTGACCCAGTTCGTCAATTGTATGCAACACGCCGGTAAGAAGAGCCTCGCAGAGGGGATTTTCTACGGAGCGCTCGATCTAGCCGAGACTCGTACGCAAGAGAACCCCATCGAACTCTTCAAGCGCGCGATCGACAACGTGCGGCCCTCTCTCGAGGTACGCTCGCGACGTGTCGGCGGCGCGACCTATCAGGTGCCTGTCGAGGTGCGGCCGAGCCGACAGCTCGCTTTGGCCATCCGCTGGATCATTTCGAATGCACGCTCGCGCGGAGAGCGCACCATGCGCGACCGTTTGGCCGGCGAACTCATCGACGCGTCGAACAGCCGCGGCGGCTCGATCAAGAAGCGCGAAGACACCCATCGCATGGCGGAGGCGAACAAGGCGTTCGCCCATTACCGCTGGTAGCGCGCCCGGATCTGTTCAATGGCCCGTAAATTCTCACTCAGCAAGACGCGCAATATCGGCATCATGGCTCACATCGATGCGGGTAAGACGACGACGACCGAGCGCATCCTGTATTACACGGGTATCAGCCATAAGATCGGCGAGGTCCATGAAGGCGCCGCGACTATGGACTGGATGGAGCAGGAGCAGGAGCGCGGCATTACGATCACGTCGGCCGCAACCACCTGCGAGTGGGACGACCATCGGATCAATATCATCGACACGCCCGGGCACGTGGACTTCACGATCGAAGTCGAGCGTTCTTTGCGCGTTCTCGACGGCGCCTGCGCGGTGTTCTGCGCGGTCGGCGGTGTCGAGCCGCAGTCGGAGACGGTGTGGCGCCAGGCTGACGAATACGGCGTTCCGCGCATCGCGTTCGTCAACAAGATGGACCGCGTCGGTGCGGATTTCGCCTCGGTCGCCGAGCAGGTCCGCGAACGCCTCGGAGCTCCGGCCACGCCGATTCAGCTTCCGATCGGTGCCGAAGACAAGTTTGAAGGCCTCGTAGACCTCGTGAACATGCGCGCCTACGTCTGGGATGAGGAAACGCTCGGGTCGGTACGCACCGAGACCGACATTCCCGCCGATATGGTCGAGGCCGCGACGAGCGCGCGTGAGGCTCTCGTCGAAGCGCTGGCCGACGTCGACGAGCAGCTCATGGAGAAGTTCCTCGAAGGCGAGGCCGTCAGCGAGGCCGAACTCAAGGCCGCGATTCGCAAAGGTACCTGCGCGCTGGAGTTCGTTCCCGTGCTGTGCGGGTCGGCGTTCAAGAACAAGGGCGTCCAGACGATGCTCGACGCCGTCGTGGACTACTTGCCGTCTCCGGTCGACGTGCCGCCGATTCGCGGTGTGGACGCGGACGACGAAACCAAAGAAATCGAACGAGCGTCGGACGAGAGCGAGCCGTTCGCCGCGCTCGCTTTCAAGATCATGACCGACCCCTTCGTCGGTTCGCTCGCGTTCATGCGCGTGTACTCGGGCAAGATCGGCGTTGGCGACACGGTCTATGTGAGCGGCAAGGGCAAGAAAGAGCGCGTCGGGCGCCTTCTGCAGATGCACGCGAACAACCGCGTCGACGTCAAAGAAGCTTGCGCCGGCGACATCCTGGCTTTGGTCGGCGCGAAGAGCGTGACCACCGGCGATACGCTGTGCGACCCGAAGGCCACGGTGGTGCTCGAGAGCATCCACTTCCCCGAGCCCGTCATCGCCGTTGCCATCGAGCCGAAGACCAAGAGCGACCAAGAGAAGCTTTCCGGTGCGCTGGGGAAGATCGTCAGCGAGGATCCTTCCTTCCGGGTGACACACGACGAAGAGACCGGGCAGACGCTCATCTCCGGCATGGGCGAGCTTCACCTGGAGATCATCGTCGATCGCATCACGCGGGAGTTTCACGTCGATGCCAACGTCGGCAAGCCGCAGGTGGCTTACCGAGAGACGATTCGCAAGAGCGTCGAGCATCGCGAGAAGTTCGCGAAGCAGTCGGGCGGCCGCGGCCAGTTCGCCGACGTCAAGATCGAACTTTCTCCGCTGGCTCCCGGTGGCGGCTTTGAGTTCGAGGATGGCATCAAGGGCGGTAACATTCCTCGCGAATACATTCCGGCCGTGCAAAAGGGCATCGAAGAAGCGATGGCCAACGGCCCGATGGCCGGGTATCCGGTTCTCGATTTCAAGGTCCGGCTGTTCGACGGCTCCTACCACGAAGTCGACTCTTCGGAGATCGCGTTCAAGATCGCCGGATCGATGGCGTTCAAGGCGGCTTGTCGCAAGGCTTCGCCGATCCTGCTCGAGCCGATGATGAACGTGGAAGTCGTCACCCCGGAAGACTACATGGGCGACGTCATGGGCGACCTCAACAGCCGGCGCGGCAAAGTCCAGAGCATGGACTCGCGCGGCAACGCTCAGGTCGTTACCGCGTTCGTGCCGTTGGCGAACATGTTTGGCTACGCCACGGAGTTGCGCTCGCGTAGCCAGGGCCGCGCCACCTACACGATGCAGTTCGATCATTACGAACCGGTTCCGCAGTCGGTCTCAGAAGAGCTGACGGCGAGGGCTGTGGGCGCCTGATGCGCTCCGAACAATTACTACCTGTGTCTTTGAGTAAGACAGGAGATTGAGGAATGGCCAAGGCTAAATTCGAGCGAACCAAGCCTCACGTGAACGTTGGAACGATTGGTCACGTTGACCACGGGAAGACGACGTTGACGGCTGCGATTACGTTGGTTCAGTCAGCGAAGGGCGGCGGCGAGTTCGTCGCGTTCGAGGACATCGACAAGGCGCCCGAAGAGCGCGAGCGTGGCATCACGATCGCGACGGCGCACGTTGAGTACGAGACGGACAACCGTCACTACGCTCACGTGGACTGCCCGGGTCA
>PJEL010002615.1_pt1 | contig 16268 bp, 8 predicted proteins | sample 1853271 | NCBI WGS metagenome assembly PJEL01 (sample SAMN08108733, study PRJNA415343) | Invertebrate metagenome, whole genome shotgun sequencing project. | host: Globobulimina | place: Sweden: Gullmar Fjord | collected 2015-08
CCAATACAGCTTCTGGGAGATCGCCTCCTCGACGAGCGTATCATCGCGTGTCCACACCACCATCGTCGGTATTCGCAGCGATCTCAGGTGTTTTTCGTGCAGGGAGAGAGAGGTCCAAGCCACACAGTGCACCGTCTGCAAGATCGCCGCATCGTCGTGCCCACGAAACCCGGTCTTCTCGAACGCGTCGCGGATGACGCCCAGATATCGCCTCTCCAACGGCCCGATGCGAAGAAACACCGAGATGAGCAGGGGCGGGATCGGCCACTGCCGCATGCCCTTGTGCCTTGTGACGCCAACGGAGCAGACCAGCGCCAGCCCCGCTACGAGGTCCGGCCGGCGCGCCGCGGCAGCTGCAGCCACCGCTCCACCCATCGAGTGACCCATCAACACCACCCCGCCGAGCTCCAGCGCATCGAGGACGGCACACACAAAGTCAGCCCGTGGCGCGAGCGCAGAACCGGGCCAGGTTGACAGAGGCGTTCCACCAAAGCCAGGTTGGTCGACCCGAATGAAGCGAATCCCAGGGTGCATCACCGGAGCCAGCCACCGAAAATCGCGCACCGAGCCAGGCAGACCATGGAGCGCCACCACCGGAGTCCCCTGCCCCTCGTCGGTGTACGTCACAGGCCCCGAGGGAAGTTCCAGTCGCTTCAGGGGCGGATCCGACGGCGTGTCCGGGGTCATGGAGAGGAGGTTACAATCCCGGCCAACTCAGCGGAGGCCCCTGTGAAGCTGTACGTCCGGCACGCGTTCGATTGCACCCCCGAGACCTTCTGGAAGATGTACTGGGACGACGAGTTCGACCAGATGCTTCGCCGTGACTCCACCGTCGAGAGAACCCTGGTGTCGGAGCGATCGGAGGGCGAGGTGTCGGTGCGGCGTCTGCGATTCACGCCCGAAAAGGAGCTCCCGGGACCCGTCGCGTCGCTCATCGGAACCAACAAGCTGATCTATGAGCAGGAGAACCGCTTCGACGCCGGGCGAGGCCACATGACATGGGAGGTCATTCCATCCTTCCTACAAGGAAAGTTCTCTGCCAGTGGCACCTTCCTCGTGCGCGCTACCAAGGATGGGTGCGAGCGGATCGTCGACGGGGATATCGACGTGAAAGTTCGCTTCATAGGTGGACAAATCGAGAAGGCTGTCGTCGCCGAGATCTCCCAGGCCTATGACAAGACCATCGTCGCCGTCCACGAATGGCTAGCCAAGCACACCTGAGCCCTTTGATCTCACCCCATTTTGGCTTCGCCAGACGGCCCCCGCGGTAGTCTTGCGGTTCGAGGTCTCCCTTGTTCCTCCTAGCGCTCGCAACCCAACTGGCCCTCGCAGGATACGGCGACCCAATCGACGGGATCCCGAACCCCGGCGAGCGCGAGCTGCACCTGTGGACCAACGCCGTCCGTGTCGACCCCGAGGCGTTCATCGAGTTCTACGAGTGCAGCTTCGACAGCTTCAGCGGCAGTGAACAGACACCGAAGATGCCGCTGCTCTGGCAGGACGGGCTGGGCGAGGCGGCTCGCTTCCACACTGACGACATGATGGAGTCGAACAACTTCTCCCATACATCCTCGGATGGCACACCCTTTGGCTCGCGGCTGGCCCGCTACTACGAGGGCGGCATGGTCGGTGAGAACATCGCCATGGGATACCCCGATCCGTGGGCCGCAGTGGTCATCGGCTGGATGTGCTCTACGGGCCACCGCGCGAACATCATGGCCGACTACGAGGAGCTCGGCACCGGCGTCGTCGACACCTGGTACACCCAGGACTTCGGCTCCCGCGGGGTCGACATCAGCGACAACGCCGTGCGCCTCGGTGCCCACTCACCCGAAAACCCCAGCCCTGGGGCAACTGTGGAGTTCCTGGCTGCCTTTTATGACGGTGCCGGCGAAGACGTTGCCCGCTTCGAGGTCATCGTCAACGGCGTCCCTCACCGCATGAAGCACGTCTACGGCACCAAGTCCTCGGGCGTCTTCGGCACTGAGCTGGAGGTCGTCGACGACTGCACCGCCTACTTCTTCCAGGCCGAGCGCTTCGACGGCTCCCTCCACAACTACCCAGAGGAAGGCGTCTACGGCTTCGGCACCTGTGCCTGGGTGGATGACGAGGCGATGTGGATGTTTCGCGACGAGGCGGGCCTCGGCTACGGCGAGACCGGTCCGATAGAAGAGGAAGATCGCGGGACACCTCCCCACCGAAAGTGGCGGAAATGGCCTTTCCACGGATGTAATTCGGCGAACGCCCCAGCTGGCTGGATCGTGTTCGCCCTCCTCCCCCTCCTGATCCGGCGCCGACCCTGACACTTCTATTGCTCGCGCTCCTGGCGCCCGCTGCCGTTGCCGATGACGACGTTCAGCGGGACATCCCGGCCGAGGTCATGCCCGACCGACACTGGGACTTCGATCATCTGCACCTCGATCTGAAGATCGACATCGACAACGGCACCCTCACCGGGACGGCAACCCACACCGTTCATCCCCTCGGAGAGCGAGCCAGCGCCCTGCGGATGTTCCAGACGGGCCTGGACATCAAGGGCATCAAGGTCGACGGAAAGGAAATCGAGAACTGGAGACTCGGGCGCAGCACCCTGGACGTCGACATGCCCGATTCCGGCGAAGTCCACCAGGTCGCCGTCACCTACGCAGCCAAGCCCAGGACTGGCCTCCACTTCCGGGGGGGCAAGGGCACCGCGGATCCGATCCGAGAGGTCTGGAGTCAGGGCGAGGGCGAGGACAATCGCTACTGGTTCCCGGGCTGGGACTATCCAAATGACAAGTTCACCGTCGCCACCGAGATCACGGTCAAGGATGGCTACACGGCCTTTGCCAACGGTCCCCTCACCGGGAGCGAAGCAGCTGAAGAAGGCTGGACGAAGTGGTCCTACCGCCTCGACCGACCCATCGTGAACTACCTGGTCGCGGTCGCGGCTGGAGACTACGCTCTGTACAAGGAAGAGGGCGAAGTACCGCTAGAATACGTGACCGCCTCCACGGTCGACGAGAAGGGCGCCCAGCTCACCTTGGGGTTTGCCAAGCCGCAGCTCGTCTACTTCAACGAGCTCCTCGGCACCGACTACCCCTACCCCATGTACCGGCAGGTCGTCGTGAGCCGGTTCCTGTACGGCGGCATGGAGAACGCCGGCATGACCATCCTCGCCGACACGATGCTGGTTCGCTCCGAGCTGGATCGAAATGGGCGAGCCGAAGGGGTCGTCGCCCACGAGCTGGTCCACCAGTGGTTTGGGGACCTCCTCACCTGCTATGGATGGCGAGAACTCTGGTTGAACGAGGGCTTTGCCACATTCTACACCGGGCGTTGGTTCGAGGAGACCCGAGGCGAGCAGAACTACGCCAGCAAGGTCGACGGCTGGATGAAGGCCGCGCTGCACGCCAACGCACCCATGGCAGCCCGAGCCTGGTCGAAGGTGAACGGACGCGACAACGCCGCGGTCTATGTACGGGGCGCCTCGGTCCTGCACATGCTCCGGGTCCACCTCGGCGACGAGGTCTTCGACGCGGGAATCGCGAACTACGTCGCCGACAATGCAGACCGTCTCGTCGAGAGCAGCGACCTGCGGCGAGCCATGGAGGACGTCTCCGGCACCCACCTGGGCTGGCTCTTCGACCAGTGGGTGTACGGCGTCGGTGCTCCCAAGGTCGCGTCGAGCTGGAAGTGGAGCGAAGGCGAGCTGGTGGTCACCCTCAAACAGACCACCGAGGGCACACCGTTCTCGGCGCCAGTCCAAATCGAGGTCGGCCCCGACACCCTCAAGGAGGTCTGGCTCGGTGAGGGGGAGACCCGCCTGGTGATGGAGCTCGACGAAGCTCCGCCCTGGGTTGCGGTAGATCCCAACCGAGGTGTGCTCGCGAAGTGGGATCACAAGCAAGAACCCGGCGCATGGCTAGCCCAGGTCCAGGGCACGACCTCGGCCCACGCCCGGATCGTCGCCGTCAGCAAGCTCGGAAAGGAGACCGAGACCCCGGAGATCCTCGCCGCCCTGCGCGACATCGCCATGGACGCCAAGATCGACGCGAGCCTGCGCCGCACCGCGATCCACAGCATCGGTGAGCTGGGTTCCGAACAGGCCAGCACCGCCCTGCTCGAGGCCGCCGGAGTCGAGGAGCGAACCACTCGGGAGGCGGCCATAGACGCTCTCGGATACGCCGTGAGTACCAAGGATATCCTCACCCGACTCGCCCGGATCGCCAGCACCGACCGCGACGCCGTTGTCCGAGCTTCCGCCGTCGCCGCCATCGCCCGGCTCGACCACTCCCGCGGAGCGGCCATGGCGCGCAGTGTCCTCGGCAAGAAGGACGACAGCCCCAACTCCATCGAGCACACCGCGGCTCTGCGGGTTCTCGGGGAGCACGGGACGGCCGCCGACTTTGGACTCCTGCTCCGACACACCGGCGCCGACCGCCCCAGTGACGTGCGCGGATCCGCCGCTGGGGCCGCCCTGCGCCGCTTCAAAGACGAGGAAGAGGCCTTCCAGGATCGCGAGCGCTCGCGCCTCTCTGCCAGGCTCATCCCAGCTCTGGAGGATCCCGACCTGAGGACGCGTCAGTCCGCCATCTCCCACCTCGGACGCGCCGGAGATGACGCCGCCGAGGCCGCACTCCTCCGCCTCGCCTCGCAGACGAACGTCCTGCGTCCGGATATCGCCGCCCAAGCCCGGGATGCCGCCGCCCTGATACGTCGTGGCAAGTGGAAGCGAGACGGCGAAGAGAAGGACGAGGAACAGGAGGAGGAGGACATCGAGCTGCTCACACAGCGCCTCGAAGAGCTCGAGGAGCGCCTCAAACGTCTAGAAGACTGGCGCTGATCACCTGATCTCCGGTCTCACGTGCCCAGGCATGGAGCTGAAGCCCCCGCAAGACGGCCGACTTTCCCGAGAAGGTGATCGGGCCGTCGCTGCCCCAGGTGTTCGCGGCGACCAAGGCGCTCTGGACCGGCTGCAGCCTCCACGCCCAGTACGGCCAGACCGGGGCGCCCTCCCTCACCCAGTTGGTTGGGAACGCGATGGCGGTGGGGGCCTCGGCCACCAGCCACTCGATGAAGCGTTCGTCGTTCAGGTCCATGCAGATCCCGACGCCAAAGCTCCCGCCGTCGGTGTCGAAGCGTCGATAGCCAGAGTCTCCCGGCTCGGCCCAGTGCAGATCCTCCTCGTACAACATGGTCTTTCGATAGGTGAAGACCCGCTCCCCCGCCGGATTGACGACCAGGGCGCTGTTGAAGATCCGGTCGCCAGCGCGCTCTGGAAAACCAGCTACCATCCAGCACTTGTGGCGACTTGCGAGGCGTGAGATCGCCGCGCAGGTCGGCCCGTCTGCCTCCTCGGCGACGGCCCAGACCGCATCCCGATCCGGGAAGACGTACCCGGTGACCGCCATCTCCGGCAGCACGACGAGGTCGGCACCGACGGCATGGGGCTCCGCCAGCGCGCACAAGTCCGCAAGTGAGCGGTCGAAGTCCCCCTTTCTAGCGCGGAACTGGACCGCTACGACTCGCATGAAAGGAGAGTCTCAGACGCCCGGGTCCTGCGACGCATCTTCGAGAGCTTCGTAGGCGCCCTCTTCGCGCAGCTCGGTGTAGATCGCTTCAAAGGACGTCGAGGCGCCGCAGTCTTCGCTGACGTTGACGAAGCAAGGATCGCTGTCGCAGTCTTCCTCGTTCGCCTCGTTGGACGCGGTTCCCACGAGCCAGAACAGGATCTGGGCGTTGATCTGACCCGTCCCGACGTAGGGACCGGCGTCATCCCACTCGTCGATCTCGGAGTACTCCTGGTTGGTGACCCGATCGGCACTCCACGTCCCGTCCATGTTCTTGGTTTCCTTGTTGAGATTCAGGACCAGGTTGGTGGTGACGGTGGACTCGATACGCGAACTGAAGGTGTAGCCCGAGTCGGTGTGGGTCTCGGAATGGGTGTCGTCGACAAAGGACTCCCACGTGAAGGTCATGGTGTTCTTTTCAACAGTGCCCGGGAAGATCTCGTCGCCCATGACCAGGAAGGCCTGATCGCCGCGGCTCTCGATGACCTGCATGAAGAAGGTGCCGTTGCTAAGCGTGGTATCGTCGGTGACCACCCACTCCTCGTCGACGACGTCTTCGGGAGCTTGAGCCTCGGTGATGTTCTCGTCGATCGTAGTCGCGCACTCCTCGACGAGCAGCGGCAGGTCGACGTACCAGATTCCGTCGCTCCCCATGCTGCAGCCCGAGAGCCCAGCGGCGGCAACCAGTGCCAGCCAGTTCCGATTCATGTGTCCTCCAGTATGGTTCTCTACAAACCCTTCCGAACTGTAGTGGCCTAGGAGGGAGCTGGCAATCTATCGAGCGAAAGCCTCGGCCCTGGCGCGATGAGCCTGGAGAGCCCGACCTGTGGGGGTGCCGGCTCCGATGACATCGTCCAAGCCGCCCTGGGCCACGATCTGTCCGCCTTCGGCGCCGCCTTCTGGCCCAAGATCGATGAGCCAGTCAGCCTGGGAGAGCAGGTCGAGGTGATGCTCGATCGTCACCACGGTGTGCCCCTGATCCACCAGCCGATGCAGCACACCCACCAAGCAGGCGACGTCGGCGAGGTGCAGACCGGTGGTCGGCTCGTCGAGGATGTAGATGCAGTGACCCCGGCGGCTGGTGAGCTCGGCGGCGAGCTTGATGCGCTGGGCTTCTCCACCTGACAGTGTCGTCGCCGGCTGCCCCAGCGTCAGGTAGCCGAGGCCGACATCCACCATCGCCTGGAGCGGTCGCTTCAGGGTGCGGATGTTGCCGAAGTGCTCGAGGGCGCGATCGGCGCGCATTGCCAGAACATCGGCAATCGACGCCCCCTTCCAGCGGACCTGGAGGGTTTCTTTGCCGTAGCGGAGGCCGTGGCAAGACTGGCAGACGACCCATACATCAGGGAGGAAGTGCATCTCGATGAGGATCGAGCCCCGACCCTCGCAGGTCCCACACCGCCCCCCAGAGGGCGAATTGAAGGAGAAACGCCCCGGCTTCCATCCGCGCTGCATCGAGCCCGTCGCGCCGGCAAAGAGCTTGCGTAGCGGATCCATGATCTTCACGTAGGTCGCCGGCGTGGATCGGGGCGTACGGCCGATCGGCGCCTGATCGATGACCACCATGCGATCGATCTTGTGCTTCTTGACCACCAGTCCGCCGTGGGGTCCGGCGGCCTGTTCTCGGCCGAGATGGCCAGCAATCGCTGGTGCGAGAGTGTCCATCACCAGGGATGACTTTCCGGAGCCCGAGACCCCAGAGATCCCCACCCAGACGCCAGTCGGGAACCTGACATCGCCGCAGCGCAGGTTGTTCACGCTGGGATCTCGGAGTGTCAACCAGCCCTTTGCCTTGCGTAGCTTCGGGCGCTCCGGCATGCGTTCGAGGCCGGTGAGCCAGCGGCCGGTGATTGAATCGGGCTGGTCTCCCAGCAAGGTGGGCGGGCCTTGGGCGACGATCCGCCCCCCGTGGAGCCCGGCCTTCGGTCCGAGGTCGACGACGTGATCAGCGCGCATCACCGTGTCGGGATCGTGCTCGACTAGCAGCACCGTGTTGCCCAGATCTCGGAGTCCCTCGAGGGTGCCGAGGAGGCGGTCGGTGTCACGCGGATGCAGGCCCACGGTGGGTTCATCGAGGACATAGGTGACGCCCGTTAGGGAGGATCCAAGCTGCGATGCCAAGCGGATGCGCTGAGCCTCCCCTCCCGAGAGAGTGTCGGCAGCCCGATCGAGCCCGAGGTAGCCCAGACCGACGTCCGCCAGGAAGGACAAACGCTGACGGAGCTCGAGCAGCGGCCGCTCGGCGATGGTGGCGGACTCCCCGTCGAGCTGCCACTCATCGAGCACGATCCGCGCCTCGTCCACACACCGCTGCGTGAAGACGCCTATCCCCTCGGTGTTTATGGTCACCGCCATGAGCTCTGCCCGGAGCCGGCCGCCTTTGCAGGTTCGACACGTGGCCTCGGCGGTCAGCCAATCGAGTCGCTGGCTCCAGCCGCTGGCGATGTCGATGAGCCCCGGCCAGGCGCGGTCCTCCTCGACGCGCTGAACCGACTTGCCCCAGGTCCGAGACCAGGCGATCGACAGCGGCTCGGGGTAGCCGTCGAGCACGGAATCGAGGAGCTCGTCACCCCAGTCTTCGACGGGTGTATCCAGTGTTACGCCGTGTTTCTTGACGACCGCGTCCATGAGCGCCGCAGTCCTCACCGAGCGTTGAAGCAGCTTGGAGATCCGTGGGTCCAGGGCATCCCAGATCCCGTGTTTCGGAGAGCAGATCAGGCGCTCCGGAACCACAGACCGCGCGATTCCGAGGCCATCACAGTGCGGGCAGGCGCCGATCTGACTGTTGAAGCTGAAGTGCTTGGGGGTCAGCTCTCCCTCGATGACAGGGCCGTGCTCAGGGCAACGTGGGGCTAGGGAGAAGCTGTGTTCCAGACCGTCTTTTCTCCGCCTGAAACGGACCTGCCCGCTCCCGAGTCGATAGGCGGAGGCAATGGCCTCGGAGACCCGCGAGCGGGCGTCGCGACCGGGGTTCAGGCGATCGACGACCAGGTTGGCGCCGGCCTTGAGCAGCTCGATGGCCTCATCGTCGGCGAGCTCGACCTGGCGGACCTTCGGCTCGGTGACCAACAGGCGCGCCCACCCATCCCGAAGCAGGGTCTGGCGACGGTTGTCGGTCTCCTCGGGCACCGGTCGCAGTGTGGTGTAGATCCATCCGGCGCCGTTCTCGCTGCGGAGCAAGCGTGCCGCGGCCGACGGGCTGTGAGCCTTCACCTCTCGCATGCACTTCGGGCAGTGAGGCACGCCGATCCGCGCCCACAGAACCCGGAGCACATCGTGGATCTCGGTGACAGTAGCCACGGTAGAACGCGGGTTTCTCCCCGCTGTTCGCTGATCGATGGCGATGGCCGGCTGCAGCCCCTCGATGCTGTCTACCGGCGCTCGCTCCAGCCTCCCGAGGAAGCGCCGCGCATAGGTGGAGAGGCTCTCGACGTACTGCCGCTGCCCCTCGGCGAAGATCGTGTCGAAGGCGAGCGAGGTCTTGCCGGAGCCGCTCACCCCGGTGATCACCGTCATCTTGCCGTGGGGAATGACCAGATCGACATCGCGCAGGTTGTGCTTTCGAGCGCCTCTCAGCGTCAGGGTATCGGCCCGATTGCGGCGTTTCTTGTTTCGCTTTGGGGTGACCACCAGGGCTGGTTCCGCAGCCAGCGGAGCGGCCTGTTGGAACTCTGGAAGCTCGGCGAGCACCTGGCCGGTCGGCGTATCGAGGAGCGCCAACGCTTCGGGCGTCCCCCACCCCACCAGCTCGCCACCACCAAAACCACCCTCGAGACCCATGTCGATGACGCAGTCCGCGCTCTTCACCACGTCGGTGTGGTGCTCGACCACCAGGACCGTGTTTCCGGCGTCGACGAGCCGCTGCAGCGCCTTGAGCAGCTTGGCGACGTCCTCGAAATGCAGCCCGGTGGTGGGCTCGTCGAGGAGGTAGAGCGTTCGCCCCGTCGCCGGTTTGTGCAGCTCGGTGGCGAGCTTCACGCGCTGTGCCTCTCCGCCGGAGAGCGTCGTGCTCGGCTGACCGACGGGCACGTAGCCCAGCCCCACTTCGACCATCGTTCCCAGGATCCGCTTCAGCTTCGGGATCGCCGCAAAGAACTCGAAGGCCTCGGCCACCGTCATCTCGAGGATGTCGTGGATGGTCTTGCCGCGCCAGGTGATCTCCAGGGTCTCGGCGTTGAATCGCCGCCCCAGGCAGACCTCGCACTGGACCATCACGCTGGGCAGGAACTGCATCTCCACCGTCTTCACGCCGGCGCCCTGGCACTCCTCGCAGCGGCCTCCAACGACGTTGAACGAGAACCGGCCCTTCTTGTAGCCCCGTGCGCGCGCCTCGGAAGTCTGGGCAAACAACGCCCGGATCGGGTCGAAGGCCTTCGTATATGTGGCCGGGTTCGAGCGCGGCGTCCGGCCGATCGGCGTCTGGGAGATGCGGATCACCTTGTCGATGTGGCCGGCGCCGACGATCTTGGCGCACTGCACCGGACCCTCGCCCCTAAGGGCCGCCCGCAGACTCGCCTCCAGGGCCTCGAAGACCAGGCTCGACTTACCGGAGCCACTCACTCCGGTGACCACCGTGAACGCCTCGAGGGGGAAGTCGACATCGATGCCCTTCAGGTTGTTTGCAACCGCACCGCGCACACCGACCTTCTTCTTCCAGCCGCGGCGCTTCTCGGGGATCTCGATCCGCCGCTCTCCCCGCAGATACTGCGCGGTGATACTACGCTTTGAGCGGGCGAACCGGCCCGGGGGACCGGCGGCGACAATGTGACCGCCCTCGCGACCGGCGCCGGGGCCGACGTCCACCACGTAGTCGGCGGCGAGGATCGTCTCGGCATCGTGCTCGACAACGAGCACGCTGTTGCCGCGGTCTCGAAGGCGTCGGAGCGCACCGAGGAGGCGGCGATTGTCCCGCGGATGCAGGCCGATGGAGGGTTCGTCGAGCACATAGGTCACCCCCTGCAGGGCCGACCCGACCTGGGCGGCGAGGCGGATCCGCTGGGCTTCGCCCCCAGACAGCGTCGCAGCCGAGCGATCCAGGGTCAGATACTCGAGCCCCACGTCGTGCAAGAAGTTGATTCGCTCGCGAATCTCGTCGATGAGTTGCTTGCCGATCTCGCTCTCGACCTCGGTGAGCTTCACGTCCGCGAAGAAGGCGTGGGCCTCGGCCACCGTCATCCGCGAGAACCAGGTAATGCTGCGATCTCTGAATACAACCGCCCGGGCGATGGGATTGAGGCGCTCACCGTCACAGCCCTCGCAGCGGCGCTTGACGCGGAACTTCTCGAGCGGCGGAAAGGACGTGTACTTCCAGACGTTCTGCACCATCGGCATCAGCCCACGCCAGGGGCGCTCTCGCACATCCTTGCGGCCGTGCCTGTCCACCTTGATCTTGTAGGTGAGGCCGGGATCGCCCTGCATCAGCCGCTGCCGCACGTCGGCCGGCCAGTCCGCCACCTTCTTGGCCAGCGGCGCCCCGAGCAGCTTGGCGACCCGCTTCAGAGCCACCTTGTCGAAGTGCGCAAACGGCAGCCGGCCCTCGGCATTGAAGGCATTGCAGCAGTCCGCCACCTTTCGACTCTGATCCAGGACCAGGTCCGGATCAAACTGGGCAATGACCCCGAGCCCGTTGCACAGCTGACACGCTCCCTGAGGAGCATTGAACGAAAATAGCCGAGGTTCCAGCTCTGGAATCGCGACCTCTGGGTGGTTTGGGCATCCGCGATCCGTCGAGAAGGTGAGATCGGCGCCGTGGCCGTCCTCGCGATCGGGAAACAGGAGCGTCAGAGTGCCCTCGCCGATGCGCACCGCGGCTTCGACGGCCTCGGTGAGCCGCGCGCGGTCCCCCATGTCGATGCGGAGACGGTCTACGACGACCTCGATGGTGTGCTTCTCGTACCGCGCGAGGGCCGGCGGTTCGGCGAGATCGACCAGGTCTCCGTCGACCCTGGCCCGAACCCACCCGTCTCGGAGCAGCTCGGCTAGCTCTTTTCGATACTCCCCTTTTCGATGTTTGATCAGCGGCCCCAGGACCGTCGCCCGCTCGCCGGAACACTCCGCCAGGAGCCGATCGATCACTTGTTCCGGTGAGAGCTCGGAGATCGCGGTCTCGCAGAGGGGACACCGCGGCGTTCCCAGGCGGGCGAGCAGCAGGCGAAGGTGATCGTAGATCTCGGTGATCGTACCCACCGTGGAGCGCGGGTTGCGGTTCACCGTCTTCTGATCGATGGACAGTGTCGGCGAGACCCCGTCGACAGATTCCACCTGTGGACGGGCCATATCGCCCAGAAACTGCCGAGCGTAGGCCGACAGCGACTCCATGAAGCGCCGCTGGCCCTCCTTGTAGATCGTGTCGTAGGCCAGCGACGACTTCCCCGAGCCCGAGACCCCGGTGAAGACCACGAGCGCGTGTCGCGGAACGTCGACGTCGATGCCCCTGAGGTTGTGCTCGCGCGCACCTCGGATCGAGATGTGGGTGGGCTCTGCCACTAGGTTTGCTCCCCTGAGGTCCAACGTTTAACCGAGGGGAGTGCCTAAAACTGTCAGCAGTGTTCCGTCGTGACTCAGAACACGTGGGGCGTGGTCGGGCGAGACCACGATCGGCGCGGCTGACTCCAGGACGGTGAGTGCTGGGGCGGGCCGTACGTCCACGAGTTCACTTCTTCGTCGGCGTCGTAGTGCTCCTCGATCCGCGGAGCCGGCGGATCGGGCGTGTGAACGAAGCGATTGCGCGGTGGAACAATCCGCGGCGTGGGTTCGTCGTAAGAGATGTTTCGGATCTTGTAGATGGGCTTCCGTGCCATGGGAACCTCTCACGAATCATCGAGTATCAAAACAATATAGCTCGTGATTATGAAAATACTATAAATTTCCTCAAAATCATTCAGGGTGCGCTTGGCCACGGGATCCTGTAAAACACCAGGGTGAACGCACTACTCCTCCTCCACGCTGTTTTCGTTTCTCCCGCGCTTGCTTTCCCAACGGGCCCGTACCCGGACTGTGCGGAGGACAACTTGGGGGCCTGCCCACCAGAATTTGGAGAGTGGACGCACATCTCGTGGATCCCGGAGGAGTCAAAAGCCACCGTTCGCCCGGGAGAAACAGCCGCAGGACTCAGTTCCGACAAGGCCTTCCAGCTCACCACCGGCCGCTGGGAAGTCACGGTCGCAATCCTGGATTCCGGGATCTACTGGCACGAGGCACAGCTCGTCGCCAAGACCCTGCTGAACCGCGACGAGCTCCTCCAGCCCGAGGACGCCGCGGGAACGCCCATCCCCGACTGGGACCTGGACGGCAACGGCCTCTTCAACACCTATGACTACGCCGAAGACGCGCGGGTCCTGTGGGATGCCGGGATCGACCGGGCCGACCAGATGCTCGATCCCTCCGATCTCATCTACACCTTCTCGGATGGAGTGGACGACGACGGCAACGGCTACCCCGACGACATCGCCGGATGGGACTTCTTCGACGGGGACAACGACCCCTACGCCCGCCTGCACGCCCTCTCCGCAGACCACGGCACCGGGGTCATGAAGGAAGCCCTCGCCGGGGCCGAGGACGGCGGAAGCATCGGCACTTGCCCGAACTGTGCACTTCTGCCCATCCGAATCGGCGACTCCTTCATCACCAATGGCGACCGCGCTGGCATGGGGATCAGCTACGCCACCGACCGCGGCGTCAAGGTCATCGGCATGGCCGTCGGCGCACTCTCGCACCCGTCCTGGTCCCGAGATGCGGTGGCCTATGCCGACAAGAACGGCGTGGTGCTCGTCGGGGCCGCCGGCGACGAGAACAGCTACCACCACAACTTCCCCGCCGCCGAGGATCCCATCCTCTACGTGCACTCGATCCGCGGGAACAACCAGAACGAAGACAGCGGGACCTACTCCTACTTCAACATCTGGAACTGCAACAACTGGGGTCCGCGGCTCGATCTCGTCGCCCCCTCCAACGCATGCGCGACCGGTTCGGTGGCAATGATCAGCGGGTCGGTGGGCCTGGTGTTCTCGGCGGGGCTCGACAACGGCATCGAGCTCACAGCCGATCAGGTCAAGGCCCTCCTCCGCAACGAGACCGACGACGTCGACCTCACCATCGACGAGCAGGACGAGGCGAACAGCTATCCATCCCACGCCGGCTGGGATCCGTTCTATGGCTACGGCCGCGTGAACCTCGGAAGGGCGGTGCAAGCTGTATTTGCGGGCGACATCCCTCCCGAAGCGGTGATCACCTCCCCCCGTTGGTTTGCATGGGAGGAGGGCAAAGTCGAGGTGGAGGGCCGAGTTTCCGCCCGAGATGGCGTGCAGGCCTGGGTGTTGGAGGTCGGGAACGGCGGCGATCCAACCACCTGGGATGAGGTCGCGACCGGGTCCTCAGAAGTGGACGGCGTCCTGGGTGAGGTCGACACAAAGCCCTGGTCCCACCACGAATACGGGGATCTGTCCGTCGCCCTGGAGGTAGAAGACCGGCTCGAGCGCGCCCACGAGGCACTGGTCACCCTGCGTCTCACCGTGACCGACAGCACTGGACGGCAGACGCAGTCCCGCAAGGGCTTCTGGGTCCACGACGACCCCGACGAGCTGCCCGGCTTCCCCTTCGACGGCGGATCGTCCATGGAGGCGGCCCCCACCCTGGCCGATCTGGACGGAGACGGCACCTGGGAGATCATCGCAGTCGCCAGCGACGGCACCCTTCACGCCCTCACCGGCAGCGGAACCGAGCTTCCCGGTTTTCCGGTCCAGACCGACGAGAATCCCTGGGTCTCCGGCGGCTGGAGCGACGCCGACGCCTATGCCTCCGGCGCGGTCCGCATCCCCCATGAGGGCGTGATCTCCAGTCCCGCGGTCGGTGACATCGACGGCGACGGAGAGCAAGAGATCGTCGTGGCGACGCTGTTCGGTTCGGTGTACGCCTGGCACGCAGACGCCAGCAGGGTCGCCGGTTTCCCCGTGCAGTTCGTCGGCCGCGAAGACAGCGAGATGCTGGAGAGACGCGCCTGGGAGAACGCCTTCAACTCCACTCCAGCCCTCGGCGACATCGACGGAGACGGGGCCTTGGAGATCGTCATCGGCGGACTCGACCAGCGTCTGTACGTATGGGACGGCGACGGATCACCCTGGCCCGGCTATCCAATGGAGCTCTGCCACCCATCACTTTGCGACGAAACAGGCGCTCGAATCGTCGCTTCTCCGGCCCTGGGAGATCTCGACAACAACGGCACCCTGGACGTGGTGATCGGCACCAACGAGGTTCCGGTGGGCGACGCGGGCGTGCTCTACGTCATCGAGCTCGAGTCCGGAGACCTGCTGCCAGGGTGGCCGATCACTCGGTCTGGACTCATCAACGAGGTGATCCTGCCCGTCATCGGCGAGGGGCATCCCAGCTCGGTGAGTCTCGCGGACCTGGACGGAGACGGCGATCTGGAGATGATCTCCAACGCCATGCTTGGCACGAGCGGACCTCTCGATCACTACGGCGAAGAGGTCTTCGAGCTGCTCTTCACCGCCGACGGCGCCGGGCCCCTCACCAACTTCGACCAGGGCGCCCTGCTATCGACGGTGAACAACCCGGCCTTTGGAGACATGAACGGCGACGGGATGCCCGACATGTTGCTCGGAGGCGCCGGCGTGAACTGGCTGGTGAGCCTTGCCCTGGCCACTCGCTACGACTTCCAGCACGCTGTGGGTGCCTGGGACGGCGTCACGGGCACCTCGCTCCCCGGCTTCCCCCGCCAGGTGGACGACGTCTCCTTCCTCGTCGCACCGACCGTGGCCGACGTGAGCGGAGACGGCACTCCCGAGGCCATCTACGTCACCGGTGGCTCTTTCGCATATGCCTGGGATGGGATGGGCGAGATCGCACCTGGATGGCCGAAGTTCACCGGGGGCTGGTCCATCGCCGGCCCCGCTGTTGGCGACATCGACGGCGACGGCTACCTCGATGTGGTGCTCACCACCCGAGAGGGCGCCATCCACGCCTGGGGGACGGACGGAGACGCCAGCCAGCCCCATGAGTGGCCGACGGCCCGACACGATCCGCAGAACACCGGGAACTACCACACAAAGATCCCGACTCAGGATGGCCCGAAGCTCTCCGGTGCTAGCGACGAGGAAGGTGGTTGCTGCAAGAAGAAGAGCAGTGGTGCCGATGCACTCTGGCTGCTGCCGATCTGGATGTTGGTGTTCTGGCGGCGGCGGCGGGAGTAGCCGTTCGGTGGAGTTGGCCGCAGGGTCGCTCTACTCTGGGTAGATCGACCCGCCGGGACGTCGACGCCACGCGAAGCATAGTGGTGGCCGACGGGCGGAAGGGGTGAGGCGCAGCCGAGGGGAAAGCGCCAGCGCTTCCCCTATAATTGGAGACAGTGGGCGTCGAAATCGACAGGGGCGCTCGGAGATCGACCCGCGGCTACTGTCGCCGATCCCGGGGTCCTCGAATCCGATCTTGCTCGGCCCGCGAACACTTCCCGGGCCTACGCAACGTCAAACGCCACGTTTCGTGCCGACATTGGACTCTCATTGAGCGTCCTACGATCCTTCCAGCGCCCCAGGCGGGTGTGACGGCGAATCAACCCGGAACGGCGTCGGGAGTGGCGCTCTCTAGTCCGTGAGCACTGCCAAGAGCGAGCCGAGCCTCTTCACGGCACCCTTGATGTCCTCCTCGGTGACGGCGCCGACGCTGAAGCGCGTCCAGCCCGTTCCCGACGGGAAACCAAAGGCC
>PJEL010002616.1_pt1 | contig 16265 bp, 11 predicted proteins | sample 1853271 | NCBI WGS metagenome assembly PJEL01 (sample SAMN08108733, study PRJNA415343) | Invertebrate metagenome, whole genome shotgun sequencing project. | host: Globobulimina | place: Sweden: Gullmar Fjord | collected 2015-08
CCCAGGTGCATGTGCTCTGGGCCCTGGGCAGTATTGCAGAAAACCGACCGGACATGGTGCGAAACACGCCTTTTTATCAACTGTTTGGTCTGCTGAACAGCCCTGACAGCGATGTACAGGCCCACATGCTGCGGCTTTTGGGACGTCTCCGGGCCACAGAGGCTGCTGAGCACATTAAAGCCCTGGAGAATAATACTGACCCGGTAACCATTTATGAAAACGGCTTGCCGATTAAAACCGATATAGGTTCTCTTGCCAAAGAAGCCATGGGATTGATAACAAAGAAAGGAGAAGAAACGCAGTGAGTGACATAACTGATATACAAGGGGCCAACCCGGAAAACGATGCACCGGAAGGACCGGGAGCGGAAGATTATAAGAAAGGCAGAGAACTGCTGGCAGCCGATAATCATGCCGAGGCCGCCGCTTTTTTTCATAATGCCCTGGTCAGTTATGAGCAGGCTGGCGATGAAAAAGGTTTGGCCAACGCTGCAGATCAACTGGGTGATATCTGTGTCCTGCGGCAGGACCATGAAACGGCACTCATTCATTTCCACCGGGCATTTGAGATCTGCGAGAAACTGGCTGATCCTTTCAGTCTGTTAAGCCTGGAAAAGAAAATGGCTGCTTCCATGAGGGATTTAAAACAGTATGAAGAGGCAGTACGGATCTACCTGAGTATTCTGGATACCTATGGCAGCTACAATAATCCGGCCGGCGCGGTGACTACTCTTGAAGAGTTGGCGAAACTCTATTTTGAAATGGGAGAACGTGATAAAGCGGCCGACACCTATCGGACGGTTGCCTCCATTCACAAGAATTTCAAACACCAGCGACATGCCCAGGAATTTCTGGACATGGCCGGCAAAATTGAGGATGGCACCATATAGTCAAAGGGGTGCCATAAGGATAGCAGTAAAGATAACAGTATAGAGCACCCTCAATATAACAGGAAATATTTACTTATGTTTACCGGCATAATACTGGGCAAGGGAACGATCGTTGAAAAAAGGTCTTTTGGCAAGGGATTGATCTTTAGCCTGGAGGCTGATTTTGACCTTACCGACCCTGAAGAAGGAGAGTCCATCGCCGTTAACGGCGTCTGCCTGACCGCTAAGAATATCAGCGGCCGGAGATTCTCAGTTGATGTTTCACCTGAAAGCCTGGCCCGCACCAATCTTGGCGGTTTTCTGGTAAACAGCAAGGTGAACCTGGAAAGGGCCCTGCGGCTGAGTGACCGGTTGGGAGGGCATCTGGTCAGTGGTCATGTGGATGCGGTTGCATCTGTTTTGGAGAAGCGGCCGGTGGGGGATTTTATGCAGTTTACTTTTGGGGTGCCGGCAGGTATGGGAAAGTATATTATTGAAAAGGGCTCCATAGCTATTGACGGTACAAGTCTGACCGTCAACAGCTGTGATGATAAAACTTTCTTGATCGTTGTCATACCCCACACCCTCCAGGTAACGATCCTGGGAAGTGCACAGGAGGGCAGTTCAGTTAATATTGAGGTTGACCTGATAGGTAAGTATGTGGAAAAACTACTGCAGGCCGATCCCGGCAATGCCGAAGCGGCACCAGGAGCAATAAATCCTGAGTTCCTGGCAAAGCATGGTTTCCTGAAATAGTTTTCAGGACGGCCTTGCATTTATTTAATTATTAGAAGGTATAGACATGGCAGTCAGTAATATAGAAGAGGTAATTGAAGATATCCGTAACGGTAGAATGGTCATCCTGGTGGATGATGAGGACCGTGAAAATGAGGGTGATCTGTGCATGGCAGCTGAAGCGATTACCCCGGAAGCCGTTAACTTCATGGCAAAGTATGGCCGGGGATTGATTTGCTTGACCCTGGAGCGTAAGCTTGTCAAAAAGCTGCAGCTTCCCATGATGGTAAGGGATAATAAATCGCCCTACGGTACCGGCTTTACGGTCAGCATCGAGGCCAGAACCGGAGTGACCACCGGTATCTCGGCAGCGGACCGGGCCAGGACAATCGAGGCAGCGGTGGCCCCGGATGCCAAACCGGAAGACCTGGTGAGCCCCGGACATATTTTCCCGTTGCGGGCCAGAAGGGGAGGAGTGCTGGAAAGGACAGGCCAGACTGAGGGTTCGGTAGACCTTGCCCGCTTGGCCGGCATGCTGCCGGCTGGGGTGATCTGCGAAATCATGAAAGACGACGGCACCATGGCACGCAGGCCTGATCTTGAGAAATTTGCCAAAGAGCATGATTTGAAGATAGCCACCATAGCAGACCTGGTCGCTTACCGCCTGCGACGTGACACCCTGGTGCACCGGGCGGTTGAGGCCCGGCTGCCTTCTCATTTCGGCGGCGAGTTCCGGGCAATTGTCTACTCCAACGACGTTGACAAGCATGAGCATCTTGCCCTGGTGAAAGGTGACATAGACCCGGAAAAAGAGATCATGGTCAGGGTCCATTCCGAGTGCTTGACCGGTGACGTGTTCGGTTCTGACCGCTGTGACTGTGGCGCCCAGCTGCAGGCGGCCATGCGCATGGTGTCTGAAGCTGGTACCGGAATAATTCTATACATGAGGCAGGAAGGTCGCGGCATTGGCCTGATCAACAAGTTGAAGGCCTATGCACTGCAGGATAACGAGGGACTTGATACGGTTGATGCCAATATTGAACTGGGTTTTAAGCCGGACCTGCGGGATTATGGGATCGGTGCCCAGATATTAAGGGATCTGGGTGTTCGGAAAATGCGTCTGCTGACCAATAATCCGAAAAAGATTGTCGGGCTGGAAGGCTATGATATGGAGGTGACCAGTCGTCAGTCCATTGAGGTGGGCGCAGTACCGGAGAACCTTGAGTACCTCAGATGCAAGAAAGATAAAATGGGACATATGCTGGATTTATCTAAAGCCACTGATATAAAGGTCAAGTAATACTGGACAATTTATAAGGTTTATCAGATAATATCCAAGTTGAATAAAATATTAGCTAATGCAAAGCGTTATAATAAGGTACGGAAGGAGAAGCAGTAATGGCGACATATATTGAGGGAGATTTGCAGGCGGTTGGCAAGAAGTTCGGAATCATTGTCTCACGGTTTAACTCTTTTGTTTCGGAAAGACTCCTGGAAGGCGCCCTGGATACCCTGCTGCGGTCAGGAGCTGAAGAAGGGGCCATTGACGTAATTCGCGTGCCGGGTGCTTTTGAAATTCCGATCATGGCCCAGAAAATGGCAAAATCCGGTGGATATGATGCAATAATCTGCCTGGGTGCGGTAATCCGCGGTGCCACCTCACACTATGACCTGGTGGCCAATGAGGCTGCCAAGGGTGTGGCGCAGGTCGGCATGGAAACGGGCGTACCGGCCATTTTCGGGGTACTTACCACTGATACCATAGAACAGGCCATTGAACGGGCCGGGTCCAAGGCGGGCAACAAGGGAAGTGAATCTGCCCTGGCGGCCATTGAAATGATTAACCTGCTCAGCCAGATATAATTCTGGCTCCCCTTTTAAAAAAAGCAGATGGGAACGCGGCGTAAAGCCAGGGAAGTTGCCCTGCAGGCACTCTATCAGGATGAATTGCTGCAGCCGGGAGACCGGTTCAGTTTTGAGCAGTTCTGCAGCCACTTCCAGGTAAACAAGAAAGCCATTCCCTATGCCCGGACTTTGCTGACCGGTATTCATGAAAAAGTCGATGCGATTGATCAGCGCATCGCCAACCATGCCGAAAACTGGCGTCTTGAAAGAATGTCTGCGGTAGACCGGAATATTCTGCGGCTTGCAGTTTTTGAACTAATCTATCAGAATGATATACCGGCCAGTGTGGCGATTAATGAAGCGGTTGATATTGCCAAACGTTATTCCACCGACGATTCGGGCCCTTTTATTAATGGTATACTGGATGCCATGGTCAAAGATGAATCATGATAGAATTAATCGGCCCTTTTGTGAGATGAATAAATCCGAAGCTCAAAATTCGAAACAATATTTAATATCGAATGATTAAAGCTTCCAAACAAGTACTACAATATTTTATAAAACAAAATGTTTCGATAATTTGAATTTGTAATTTGTTTTGGATTTTGAGCTTCGGATTTCGGATTTACTACTTGTATGGCAAAAGAAAAGAAAAAGCCGGATGCACCTAGTTTTGGTCAGGAGGCAATTGCTGTCACCGGGCTCTTTGCAGCTGTTTTTCTTTTACTGTGCCTGGTGAGCTACACACTGCCTATCCTTAACTCAGCCTCTTATACACCCGAGGCCAACTGGTGCGGTTCAGTCGGCGACCTCATCGCCCGTATTCTCATGGGTACCCTGGGAGTCAGTTCCTTCTGGTTTGTTGTATTACTGATCTTTTTCTCAGTGCAGTTCTTTTCCCGCAAGTCAGATTTTGGCCGGCTGCCACTGATCTGCGTTGGCAGTGTCGGGATCCTCATCGGCAGCAGCAGCCTCATGGGTATCATGTTCCCGGCGGTTGATGATTATGTTGTCATTCTGGATCATTATTATCCGGCCGGCGGATACGTCGGTTCCGGCCTGGCAACATTGCTGACCACCTACCTGAGTGGCCCGGGCGCCATCCTCCTGCTTTTCCTTCTGCTTATCTTTTCTTTGATGATGTCGGTGCGATTCTCGCCCTATTTCATGGGCAAGAAACTGGTGTCAGCCTATGGCCGCATTGGTGAAACATACCGTCAGAAAAGTACGGAAAAACAAAAGAAAGAAAAAGCGCCCAGCAAACCTGTGGTGCAGCCTGAAATGCTTGCCACGGTGCCCAATGTCAACGAACCGGTGCGGCTGGAGAATGGACTGGATGAGGACGGGGATGAGGATTTTCATGTCAAGCCGGTCTCATCCGGTGAGTACCGGTTGCCCGGCATAGGATTGCTGGACAAGGTAGAACAGTCGGAAGATGAGGTCGAGCTGGAGCTTTATTATGAGGTGAGCAGGAAACTGGAAGAAAAGCTGGCGGATTTCGGTATTGCCGGCAAGGTGGAAGGTATTTCCCCGGGGCCGATCGTTACAACCTATGAATTTGCTCCGGCACCGGGAATCAAGATCACCAGGATCATGTCCCTGGCCGATGATCTTGCCATGGGCCTCAAGGCAGAGAGTGTCAGGATTGTCGGTTCCATTCCCGGCAAGGCGGCGCTCGGCATTGAAATACCTAACCCGAAAAGGGAGATTGTCTATATCAGGGATATCATTGCCAGCGAGCAGTTCAAAAATGCTTCCTCCATGCTGACCATCGGACTGGGCAAGGATGTGGTCGGCCAGTCGGTGATCGCCGACCTGGCCAAGATGCCTCACCTGCTGATTGCCGGTGCCACCGGTTCCGGAAAAAGTATCGGCATCAATGCGATTATCTGCTCCATCCTCTTTAAGGCCACCCCGGATGAGGTCCGTTTCCTGATGATCGATCCAAAGCGTATTGAACTGTCCGGTTATGAGAACATTCCCCATCTGCTGCACCCTGTGGTGGTCAACCCCAAGATGGCCAACCGGGCTTTGCAATGGGCCGTCCATGAGATGGAACGGCGATACATTCTGCTGGAGGAAAAAAGGGTCAAGAGTTTTGCCAGCTACAACGAGGCGGTGGAGGATGAGGAAAAGCTGCCTTTTATTGTCATAATTGTTGATGAACTCTCCGATCTGATGATGGTCTCTTCCCGTGAGGTGGAGGAATCCATCGCCAGGCTGGCCCAGATGGCCAGGGCGGCAGGCATGCATCTTATCCTGGCTACCCAGCGGCCGTCGGTTGATGTATTAACCGGATTGATCAAGGCAAACTTTCCTACCAGGATTTCTTTTAAGGTTTTCTCCAAGGTGGACTCCAGGACCATTCTTGATATGAGCGGTGCCGAGCATCTGCTGGGTGCCGGTGACTCCCTGTTTATGCCGCCCGGTAAAGCCAAGATGGAAAGGATCCATGGCGCCTATATCTCAGAAAAGGAAACCGAAAGGGTTATCGCGTTTCTGAAGGAGCAGGGCACGGCACAATATGAGGAGTCGGTTATCGAAGCAGTTGAAGAGCAGGAAGGTAACGGTGATTTCATCAGCGACGATGACTATGACGAGAAGTATGATGATGCTGTTGCCCTGGTATGTGAAACAGGGCAGGCGTCTATCTCCATGGTGCAGAGGCGCCTGCGGGTCGGCTATAACCGGGCAGCCCGCATGATTGAGATTATGGAGAAGGAAGGTATTGTCGGCCCCAGTGACGGCTCCAAGCCAAGGGAAGTACTGGCCAGAAAGGAATATTAACGGGTTGATGAACTTGTTGTTTTTAGCCGCTCTCTTCAGACAGAACCGTCAGGCTGGTTTTTTTGTTAATAATTAAAGATAGTTCGTTCTTTTTTAAGAAGCAGTTCTTGAAATTTCCCCCTTTTTCCTATTGTGAAATTTTCTTTTTTGAATCCAAAATTTTCAGTCTTAACCCCTAGTAGCAGTTTTTTTCTTGACATTTAATATACGACAAATTATACATCGCATGTCATAAAAAATGAGTGACGGTTCAGTCAGAATTACTTCTTAACCGCTAAGAATTTAAGATATAAAAAAATCATATAGTTGGATCGATTAAACCGGTTTTGATGATAGCCCCAGGCATGTAATAAAATACCGGTTCGGGGTTGGGTGATTTGTTTCCCAATTCTTGGGGTGTAACACTATTTATTGGGTTGTTTAACTGGTTGTTCGGCAATGCCGGGACAACCTGTCGGTATAGAGTGATATAACGGGTTTCGTCTATGGCGGAGCCGAAAAGGTAAATCTTTTTGAGGAGGTAAATTTAATGCCAAGCTACGTAGATCCTGAAAAGTGTGATGGTTGTAAAGGCGGTGACAAAACGGCCTGCATGTACATCTGTCCCAATGACCTGATGGTCTTGAACAAAGAGTCAATGCTGGCCTACAATCAGGAACCGGACGCATGCTGGGAATGTTATTCTTGTGTTAAGATCTGCCCGCAGGGTGCGATCTATGTTCGCGGGTACAGTGACTTTGTACCGATGGGCGGCCAGGTACATCCCATGAGAAGTTCCGATTCCATTATGTGGACCGTTAAATTCCGTAACGGTAACATGAAACGGTTTAAGTTCCCCATCCGGACCACGGCTGAGGGTGCTGCTAACGCCTATCTTGATGTAACATGTGACAACCTGGACGATGAGTTGCTTTCCACTGAGAAAGAACTTCCGGCTCCCGATCCAGCGAAAAGGGCTTAGTAATTAAAAAATAAACTTATATTATATAAAGGAGGAATGAACATGGCGTTACCTAATAAGCCGCTGGGCGAACTGCCCGCTGTAGTTGACCCTGAAATTCTCGAGCATGAGTGTGATGTGCTTATCGTTGGTGGTGGTATGGCCGCTTGCGGTACAGCATTTGAGATCAAGAAGTGGGCTCCGGCCGACATGAAGATCACCCTGGTTGACAAGGCTTCCCTGGAGCGTTCCGGCGCTGTTGCCCAGGGCCTTTCAGCTATCAACACCTACATCGGTGAAAACCCGATTGAAAATTACGTAAAAATGGTTCGGAACGACCTGATGGGCGTTGTCCGTGAAGACCTGATCTACGATCTCGGCCGTCACGTTGATGATTCCGTGCATCTGTTCGAGGAATGGGGCCTGCCGGTCTGGAAGATTGGTGAAGACGGCTCCAACCTGGACGGTGCCAAGCCTGCCCCGACCCTGCCTGAAGGTGGCAAGCCGGTCCGTACCGGTAAATGGCAGATCATGATCAACGGTGAGTCCTACAAGTGCATCGTTGCCGAGCCTGCCAAGACAGCTCTCGGCGAAGACAACATCATGGAGCGTATTTTCATCGTAAAACTGCTGCTTGATAAAAACACACCAAACAAGATCGCCGGTGCTGTTGGCTTCTCCACCCGTGAGAATCAAGTGCATGTCTTCAAATGCAAGACCATGATGGTTGCCTGCGGCGGTGCTGTTAATATCTTCCGCCCACGCTCCACTGGTGAGGGTAAAGGCCGTGCCTGGTACCCGGTATGGAATGCCGGTTCCACCTACACCATGTGTGCCCAGGTTGGTGCTACACTGACCATGATGGAAAATCGCTTCACGCCGGCCCGTTTCAAAGACGGTTATGGTCCGGTTGGTGCATGGTTCCTGCTGTTCAAAGCCAAAGTGCAGAACGGCCTTGGTGAGTTCTATGCCAACAGTGACGCAGTAAAAGATGAGCTCGGAAAATTTATGCCTTACGGCGCTTCTGCTGTTACCCCGACCTGTCTGCGTAACCACCTGATGATCGAAGAGCTGAAAGCTGGCCGCGGTCCCATCTACATGGCAACCGACGTCGCCCTGAACGCCTTCCTTGATGATGCGCGTGCAGCCGGCAAGGATGAGAAAGAAGTGAAGAAATTCTGGAAACACCTCGAGTCTGAGGCTTGGGAAGACTTCCTCGACATGTCCGTTGGTCAGGCCGGTCTCTGGGCTGGTGCAAATATCGAGCCTGAGAAAACTGGTTCTGAAATTATGCCGACTGAGCCTTATATGCTGGGCTCCCACTCAGGCTGCTGCGGTATCTGGGTTTCCGGTCCTGAAGAGGATTGGGTACCGACCATCGATGGTCCAAGGGCACATCAGTACAAATGGGGCTACAACCGTATGACTACAGTTGATGGTCTGTTCACCGCCGGTGACGGCGTTGGCGCTTCCGGTCACAAGTTCTCTTCCGGTTCCCATGCTGAGGGTAGGATGTGTGCCAAGCAGATGGTTAAGTACTGCCGTGACAATGCTGATTTCACCCCTGAATTGAAGCAGACCGCTCAGGAACTGGCCGATGAGATTTACGCACCGGTCAAGCTTTACCATGAGCATGTTGGCAAATCTACTGCTGCTGACGTTAACCCGAACTACTGCAAGCCAGCCGGTTTGATGATGCGTCTGATGAAGGCTACAGACGAGTACGGTGGTGGAGTTGCTACTTACTACATGACTTCCGGCAAGTTGCTTAACATCTGCCTTGACCTGCTCGAGATGATGCGTGAAGATTCCGCCAAGATGGCTGCCGGCGATCTGCATGAGCTCATGAGGTGCGGGGAAAATTATCACCGCATCTGGTGTGTTGAGACCCATATCCGCCACATCGAGTTCAGGAAAGAGAGCCGTTATCCTGGTTTCTACTACAGGTCAGACTTCCCGACCGTTGATGATGAGAACTGGAAGGCCTTCGTTAACTCCACCTTTGATCCTGAGACCCAGGAGTGGAAGTGCGAGAAGGTTAACTGTGTTAACATCATTGAGACCGAACCCTGGATCTAAGTTCGGTGATGACGGATATCTGGCAACTGATTGGCAGATGATCCGTATGCTGTATATGTAAGTATGTCAATCTCCAGGCGCCGCATTTTGCGGTGCCTGGAGATTTTTCTATACTTAGAGATCTGTATGGTTCTGTTGGTTGAGTCGGTTTTTGAAACTGCTTGAAACAGGCAGAAATACCAGTAGAGCAAGCCGATTGTACCAAACGAATCAACCAAATGAATTAAACATAATATTAATGGAGGAATGGCATGACAGACGAACACACACCTGTGACCGGTGGCATTCTGGTCGTTGGCGGTGGCATCAGTGGGCTGACGACAGCGTTGGAGGCCGCAGAGGTTGGCAGCGATGTCTTTCTGGTTGAAAGAAATCCCTATATGGGCGGCCGAGTCGCGCAGCTGAATCAGTATTTCCCGAAGCTGTGTCCCCCATCCTGTGGTCTGGAGATTAACTTCAAACGGATCAAGAACAACCGCAAGATCCGTATGTACAATTTGACCGAGGTAAAAAGTGTTTCCGGTTCCGCCGGTAGCTACCAGGTAACCCTGGAAACCAAAGCCCGGTATGTCAACAACAACTGCACCGGCTGTAATGCCTGTGTGGATGCATGTCCTGAAGAGCGGGATAATGCCTTTAACTTTGACATGGATAAGACCAAGGCGATCTACAAGCCCCATGATATGGCATTTCCCATGAAATATGTCATTGACATGGATGCCTGCTCCAAGTGCGGCAAGTGCGTTGAAGCATGCAAGTATGAAGCCATTGACCTTGATATGGAGACCAAGACATTCACCCTGGATGTATCTTCCATCGTCTGGGCAACCGGTTGGAACCCGTATGATGCTACCAAGATGGATAACCTGAAGTTTAATGAGAGCGATGCCATCATCACCAATATGATGATGGAGAGGATGTCTGCACCAAACGGTCCTACCGAGGGCAAGATCCTGCGTCCCGGTGATAACAAGGAACCGGAAAGCTTCGCCTTTGTACAGTGTGCCGGCTCCAGGGATGAGAATCATCTTGAATACTGTTCGTACATCTGCTGCATGGCAAGCCTGAAGCAGGTTACCTATATCAGGGAACGATATCCTGAAGCAAAGATCACTGTTTTTTACATTGATATGCGGACTCCTGGAAAGTACGAGAAATTCCGCGAGAAAGTAATGGATGATGAAAACGTCCATTTCATTAAGGGCAAAGTCGCTGACATTATTCTTGAGGCGGACGGCTCCGTCACCGTGGTGGCAGAAAACGCGGTTACCGGTGAAAAGGTTCAGGAGAAAGTGGATATGGCGATTCTGGCCACCGGCATGCAGCCGGCAATCCAGGCAGAAGGGGCATCCCTTGGTCTGCAGATGGACAACAGTGGATTCGTGCTGGGCGATGAAGGTATGATAGCCGCCGGATGTGCCAAGAAGGCTGCCGATGTGGTAACCAGTAACCAGAGTGCGACAGCAGCAGCTCTTAAAGCCATTCAAGCGTCAAGGAGGTAGATCATATGGATAAAAAATACGGTGCATATGTATGCACAGGTTGTGGTATCGGAGATACCCTTGATATAGAGGCCCTTTCCCAGGTGGCCAGCAGTGAGATGAACATGGCGTGCAAGACACACCAGGCTCTCTGCAGTGCTGACGGCCGTGCCTTCATCGAAGGTGATATTAATGACGGGGTGAACACCGTAGTTATAGCTGCATGTTCGCCCAGAGTGATGTTGGATGAATTCAACTTTGGCGATGACAAGATCACCATCCGCGCCAATCTTCGTGAACAGGTTGTCTGGAGCAAAGGTGAGGATGCCGATCCTGAATATCTCCAGGAAGAGGCTTCTGACTATATTAGAATGGCCTGCACCCAGGCCCAGAAATCTGAGCTGCCTGAACCTTTTACCCTGGAGACCGTCAACAAGAGGATCCTGGTTATGGGCGGCGGGATTGCCGGACTGACTGCAGCAAAAGAGGCAGCGGCTACCGGCTATGAGGTCACGCTGGTTGAAAAGGCTGATATTCTTGGTGGCAAGGCGGTTAACTGGCGGCAGTCATTTCCCACCAAGGCGCCATGGACAGACATGGAAGCGCCGATTGTCAATGATCTGATCCAGGCAGTGCAGGATGCTGATAATATAGAAGTTAAAACCGGAACCGAAGTGGCAAGGATTTTCGGTGCCCCCGGCAATTATGATGTCAGCTTCAAGGAAGGCGGCACCAAGAGTGAGTGGGATGCACCTGCCAAGGTTGCTGTTGATGAACAGGATGCCATTGACAAGGGCGAGATGGAAGATCCCAATGCCGGCTTGAAGCATTACATGGATGATAATCCGGATGCTGAAGGTTTTGGTGCTGTGGTCCTGGCCACCGGTTGGACGCCGGCCGATGTATCTGAATATGAACATCTTGGTGTCAGCAGCCAGAACGTGATCACCAACGCCGAGTTTGAATTGATGGCCGGCAAGGGCAAGATTACCCGCCCCTCTGACGGCAAGCCAGCTGACAGTGTTGTTTTTGTCCAGAGCCCCGGCGGTGCCGAGCATGATAAGGACTTCCCGTACTGCAACTCGGTCACCAGTCTTGTTGCATTAAAGCAGGCCAAGTATGTGCGGGAAGACAATCCGGATGCCAAGGCCTATATCCTCTATCAGCATATGCGGACGCCGGGCAACATGGAACTATTCTACAAGTCGGCCCAGGATGATGACGGTATTTTCATGACCAAGGCCAATGTCATGAAGGTTGAGGAAGGTGCCGACGGCTCCCTGACCGTTGAAGCTGAGGATACCCTGCTTAATGACAGCCTCAGTTTGAATGCTGACATAGTTGTATTGGCAGCCGGCATGGTGCCGACCACCAGGGATGAGAATGTCATCAACCTGGCCTATCGCCAGGGGCCGGCCCTGATTGACCTCGATCTTTTTGACGGGTATGCGGATTCCCATTTTATCTGCTTCCCGTATGAGACCAGGCGGACCGGTGTATATGCCTGTGGCGGTGTTCGTAAGGCCACAACAATTGATGAGACTATTGATGATGCCACCGGCGCTGCGTTAAAAGCTATTCAGTGCCTGGAGTCTGCCGACCGCGGTGTATCTGTCCACCCCCGCTCCGGTGACAAGACCTATCCGGAATTCTTCATGCAGCGCTGTACCCTTTGTAAACGCTGCACCGAGGAATGCCCGTTCGGTGCCATTGATGATGATGAGAAAGGCACCCCGCTGCCCAATCCGACCAGGTGCCGGAGATGTGGTACCTGTATGGGAGCGTGCCCGGAAAGAATCATCGGCTTCAGGGACTACAATGTCGATATGATCGGCTCCATGGTGAAGGCCATTGAAGTGCCGGATGATGACGAAGACAAGCTGCGTTTTGTGGCCTTTGTCTGTGAAAATGATGCCTATCCCGCCATTGATATGGCAGGCATGCGGCGTCTCGGCATCAGCAACCTGGTGCGGATCATCCCGGTGCGCTGCCTCGGTTCAGTCAACGTGGTCTGGATTAAGGACGCCATGTCTGCCGGTATGGACGGTGCAATCCTGCTCGGCTGCCAGTATGGTGATGATTACCAGTGTCACTTCGTCAAGGGCAGTGAGCTTGCTGATCAGAGAATGGCTAACGTTGCTGAAACCATGGGAAGCTTGGGCCTTGAGGTTGAACGTGTGGCAGTGAAGCAGGTTGCCATCAATGAATATCACAAGATCCCTGAGATCATTAACGGGTTTGTCGAAGAGATCGTTGAAATGGGACCAAACCCATTCAAAGGTTTCTAGCATATCATTAATATTATGTCGTTTGGCAGCGTGAAATGCGGTGCCAAACGGCAGTTTTATAGGTTTAAACGAGAAATAAAAACAACAGGACATCCGGAGAGAAAACAGGAGGCTGAAGAATGACAATGAAAGTAGATCCTGATTTAGAATTTATTAAATACCTGAAGAGTGCTGGTGGAGACACCTTGAAAAAGTGCTATCAATGTGCTACCTGCTCGGTAGTCTGTCCCCTGTCCACGGAGGACAATCCTTTTCCCAGGAAAGAAATGATCCTGGCAGGCTGGGGTTTGAAGGATAAGCTGGTTGGTGATGTGAACACCATGCTCTGTCACCAGTGCGGCGATTGTACGACCTATTGCCCGCGTGGTGCCAAACCGGGTGATGTGCTTGGCGCGATCAGGGCATATGCCTATACCCATTTCGGCTTTCCACAGGGACTGGCCAAGCTTGCCAGCTCAGGCAAGAACCTGCCCATGCTCATTGGTATCCCGGCGGTTATCATCTTCGTTCTGTGGTTTATTTCCGGTGGCATGCATATCCCGGAAGGGCCGATTGATTTCGGCATGTTTTTTGGGCACTGGGATTTCCACTGGCTGACCAAGACCACATTTTTTATTGACCTCATTTTTCTGCCGGTAGCTGCCTTTTCCCTTTTTGCGGCTTATAAAGGTGTCTCGGCGATGTGGTGCAAGATGTCAGAGGGCATGGAAATAAGGTCCGAATACCGTCCGTCCGTCATGCAGTTTGTCCAGCAGTTCCTGTGGCCGTCTGTTACGGAAATAATCCAGCACAAGCGTTTTAACGAGTGCGGCACCAATAAGGACCGGGTAAATGGACATCTGCCGCTGGTGCTGGCCTTTTTGGGCCTTCTGGCGGTGACCGGTTATTCGTTTGTCCGGAAGGACTTCCTGGGGTTGATCTACCCGAATCTGCATGGGCCGATCCCGCTGTACGATCCGTTCAAGATCCTGGCCAATATCAGTGCCATTGCCCTGTTAGTGGGCATTGCTATCCTGTGGGGCAACCGTAAGAAAATGGAAGCCGAACAGGGAGTGTCTCCCACCTTTTATGACTGGTTCCTGATCGGCGAGATTGTTGCTGTCGGTGTAACCGGGCTGGGTGCCGAGCTGCTGCGGTGGGCTGATTTTTCTGTATTGGCTTACCTGATGTACTACATGCACCTGGTTGCTGTTTTTATGCTTTTCCTCTACATGCCGTACACAAAGTTCGCCCATATGGTGTACCGGACTTTTGCCATGGCATTTGAGAAATACCGGAACAGTAGTTTCGTCCGCGAGGAAGCTTCTTAAATCCCCGTCATACACATAAATGACAAGATACCGGAATCCTGATCTTGGTCAGGATTCCGGTTTTTCAGTTCCTGAAAAAAAATCTTGATTTTTGGCAAGGAACGGATTATCTTGTTTCGCTTTTCTGCTGGCGTAGCTCAATTGGCAGAGCAGCTGATTTGTAATCAGCAGGTTGCGGGTTCAAGTCCCATCGCCAGCTCCAGGAAAGTAAACGTGTAAACCGTTTCATTTATTGATACTTTTCAGGAGATGGAGCGGTATTGCGATGGTTGAATGGAGGGGTTCCCGAGTGGTCAAAGGGAACAGACTGTAAATCTGTCGGCGACGCCTTCGGAGGTTCAAATCCTCCCCCCTCCACCATATTATTTGGTGCCGTTCAATGGACTGGTGCGATGTTTTTCCTTATTAATCTTGACCTACATGGATTATATAGTTTATGGCGAAACCGATCATTTTAACTCCTCGATTCCTAACTGACTGATTGAAGCGGGAATAGCTCAATTGGTAGAGCATCAGCCTTCCAAGCTGAGGGTTGCGGGTTCGAGACCCGTTTCCCGCTCCATAAATTTTTTGGATGAGGAAGCGGAAATTTTTTCAGGCAGAAAATGATTGTTTTCCACGGGAAGACGACGGTGATATAAAGCCCACGTAGCTCAGGTGGTAGAGCACTTCCTTGGTAAGGAAGAGGTCACCGGTTCAAGTCCGGTCGTGGGCTCCAGGGAAAAATGGCTGTTTGAATGCAGATTAATGTAATGTCGTGGCGGACAAACTTAACAATATCAAAGGAATTAAAAAGGTATAGGAGATAAAGGCAATGGCTAAGGAAAAATTTGAACGCACGAAGCCGCATGTCAATGTAGGAACGATTGGTCACATCGATCATGGCAAGACGACATTAACAGCAGCGATCACACGTGTATTGTCATCCAAGGGTCAGGCTGAGTTCACAGCCTTTGATGAGATTGATAAGGCACCAGAAGAGAAGGAGCGCGGCATCACCATAGCAACGGCGCATGTAGAGTATGAGACTGACAAGCGTCATTATGCACATGTTGACTGTCCTGGTCATGCTGACTACATCAAGAACATGATCACCGGCGCTGCGCAGATGGACGGCGCGATCCTGGTGGTTGGTGCAGATGACGGTCCGATGCCGCAGACCCGGGAGCATATCCTGCTGGCGCGTCAGGTAGGAGTTCCATCCATTGTAATATTTTTGAACAAATGCGACATGGTTGATGATCCTGAGCTGATCGAGCTGGTTGACATGGAGCTTCGCGAGCTGTTGGATAAGTATGATTTTCCGGGTGACGACACGCCGATCATCCAGGGCAGTGCCTTGCAGGCTCTGGAGAATCCGGATGACGAATCTAAGACCAAGTGCATCTGGGAGTTGATGGAAGCTGTCGACACCTTTATTCCCGAACCAAAGCGCGATGTAGACAAGCCATTCCTGATGCCGGTAGAGGATGTATTCTCGATTTCCGGTCGTGGTACGGTAGCCACCGGTCGTGTAGAGCGCGGTATCGTCAAGGTAGGCGAGGAAGTAGAGATTGTCGGCATCAAGGATACCCAGAAGACGACGGTAACCGGCGTCGAGATGTTCCGTAAGCTTTTGGACGAAGGCCAGGCCGGCGACAACATCGGTGCTCTATTGCGCGGCGTTAAGCGTGAAGAGATTGAGCGTGGCCAGGTACTTGCAGCGCCGGGTTCAATCACCCCACATACGAAGTTCAAGGCCGAGTGTTACATTTTGAGTAAGGAAGAGGGTGGTCGTCATACGCCGTTCTTTAACGGCTATCGTCCGCAGTTTTACTTCCGTACCACGGATGTGACCGGTGTTGTCACCCTTCCCGAGGGAGTGGAGATGGTAATGCCGGGTGATAACGTGACCATTGAAGGTGTATTGATCACGCCGATCGCCATGGAAAA
>PJEL010002617.1_pt1 | contig 16261 bp, 13 predicted proteins | sample 1853271 | NCBI WGS metagenome assembly PJEL01 (sample SAMN08108733, study PRJNA415343) | Invertebrate metagenome, whole genome shotgun sequencing project. | host: Globobulimina | place: Sweden: Gullmar Fjord | collected 2015-08
CAGAAGCATCAAGTTCAAGCTGAGTACATATCCCCAAACTCACCGGATCTCTTGGGCTGATTGACTGAGAATTCCAATGGGTTTTATCACGCACCGCAGTAATCGTAGTCTTTGTTGTTCCGACAAGCTTCCCAATCTGTGCATCTGAAAGCTCAGGGTGGAATTTGACCAGCCAGGAAATCGCATCCGGGCGATCTCCCCTTCGAGAAACTGGCGTATACCGGCCACCGCGACGGCGAGGCTGGGGAACATCCCCCACAGGTTTGCTCAATTGCAGCTGCGTTTTTGGATCTTTTTGACAACGATCCAACTCGTCCTGGGTCAATTGACCATTTGCTACAGGATCTTGCCCTACAATCCCGACAGCAACTTCACCATCAGCGATTCCCTGAACCTCAAGGCTGTGTAATCCACAAAAATCGGCAACCTGATTAAAGGACAGGGCTGTATTATCAATCAACCAAACGGCAGTCGCCTTTGGCATCAATGGCGTCGACATAACTTCTCCTCGCTAAGTTCCTGAATAAGGACAGGAACCCGATAACTCATATACCTGCATATATGGCCGAAAACACACCCAAAGTCTAGGCTGTAAACCACCAACCCGGCTATCAGCTTTTTTCAACTTCCAAGACGATTTTTCCGATATGGGAGGAATCATCGATACGGGCATGCGCTTTGGACGCATCTTCCAGAGAAAAAACACTATCAATAACGGGTGCAACAGTCCCTGCAGAGAGTAGCGGCCACACTTTTTCTTCAAGCTTGCGGCCAATTTCAGATTTGGCCTGAATAGACTGCGGCCTTAAAGTTGAGCCTGTGATTGTTAGCCGTTTCATCATAACAGGAGCGAAATTCACTTCTGCTTTTGCCCCCCCTAGAAACGCGATATAGACAAGTCTGCCTTCAACAGCGAGCGCTGTTATATTTCTCTGAATATACTCTCCGCCAACCATATCCAATATAAGATCAACGCCTCGGCCTTCAGTAAGCTCTTTTATGACCTCGACGAAATCCTCCGATTTGTAATTAATCCCTCTCTCTGCACCCAGAGCCTCAATTTCCCGGCATTTTTCATTAGTTGAAGCTGTTGCGAACACCCGTGCACCAAATGATTTTGCCAACTGAATAGCGGTTGTCCCGATACCACTGGCTCCACCATGGATGAGGAAGGTCTCCCCCCCTTGCAATCGCCCACGATCAAAAACATTGGTCCATACCGTGAAAAAAGTTTCCGGCACAGCGGCAGCCTTCACCATGTCAAAGCCATCAGGAATATCCAGGCACTGGGCTTCTGGCGCCACACAATATTCTGCATAACCACCACCGGCCACCAATGCACAGGCCCGGTCACCAATTTTGTATTTCGTGACGCCCTGTCCTACGGCAACAATTGTACCGGCAATCTCAAGGCCCGGTATATCAGACGCACCGGGAGGCGGTGCATATCCGCCCATGCGCTGCAATACATCCGGGCGATTGACGCCAGCAGCCGCCACTTTGATCAGAACTTCATCATTGGTCGGTGTCGGTACGGGCCGTTTAGTTGGCACCAGATTTTCTGGTCCGCCGAATTCCTTGATTTCAATCGCGGTCATATCAGAGGGCAGTGAAGTCATTATCATCTCCAAATGAGTTTTGTTTTTTGTGTTTTCTTTAATCGAACCGCTGCTATTGTTTGATTTGAGTAAGCATGGCGCCCATCACGTCACTCCGGGATTCGGATTAGGCCTCTAACATATGAAGGAATGCAAGAATGGCAAGCGAAGAGGATGATATCCCCCTTTTAAATCGCTCAGCGCACTCATTTGATCGCATGTCAATTGACGAACTTCATGACTACATAACAGATCTCAAAAATGAAATCGAAAAAACGGAAGCTGTGATTAAAACCAAAGAGAAAGCGCAATCGGCTGCAGATAGCGTTTTTAAATAGAGCAGTTGTCCGAACCGATTCATGAATGCTAATGGCAAAGTGAAAACTTTAGAGGCTCATCAGGCAAAAATATATTTGCACTTTTTCTTCGCTGCATCCCTATTATTAAGAACAAGATAAGCAGGATATAGAATCAAAAATGAACAGATCTTTATCTGCTTCACTGAATATTACATTCTTAATTTTGATTTCAAAAAAGAGCCCGAGTTAAGTCGAATACGCACTAATTGCAATACAAAATCCATCAATTCGCGTCAAACCACTCCTTAAAGTCCATGAATTCACTTATAAATTTCAAATATTGAGAAGATTTGGATAATTTTTTGTATTCGTTAATTGTAATTTAATAAAATACCCCTAAATTAAGTCATAGCAGCCCAGTTAGGGTTGCCGATTGGATCTCATCCAATCTGTTTGACGCCTCCCTGTTGACTTGAGCCGCCTTTGGGCGGCTCTTTTTTTGATCGCGTGTGTCAAGGTAATTATTTTCTCTAAAATGTTTCTTTTTTATAGCAACCCGTCTTGACTCTCTTGTCATTTCAGCGTCTTATTCACGCCATCAGGCCAAGTCTGACAGGTTGAGGTTACAAATAAAAAATAGGAGGGGGCGCTTGTATAGGCAGCCCCCCCTTTTAATTTTCAGCCCTTTTAATTTTCAGCCCTTTTTACATTCTCTAAAGTATGGATACCTTCCCGGCATAGGACATTGTTTAGTCTGGACCTTGTCCCGGCAGCAGTATAGCGTGCGCTCAACTTTTCCTTTTTTATTGTTCAGGGGAACATGTGTATGGCTGATCCAAATTTCCTCGGGTTTGATACCTTAAGTCTTCATGCGGGCCAACGTCCCGATCCTGTTACAGGATCTCGCGCGGTCCCTATTTACCAAACAACGTCTTACGTCTTTCGCGATGCTGACCACGCCGCTTCATTGTTCAATTTGGAGACCACGGGTCATATCTATACGCGCCTATCCAATCCGACCACGGCCGTTCTGGAAGAGCGCCTTGCAAGCCTTGAAGGCGGAATGGGGGCCATTTGTACAGCTTCTGGCCATGCTGCACTTCATTTGGCCATTGTGACCCTAATGGGTGCCGGTTCCCACATTGTGTGCTCCCAGTCGGTCTATGGGGGTACTTATAACTTCCTCACTCACACCATGCCAAGATTTGGTATCAAGACAACTTTCGTCAATCCGCAGGATGTCAACGCGTTCAAAAACGCGATCACCGAGGACACACGATTGGTGATTTCAGAAACTCTGGGAAATCCGGGATTGGAAGTAACCGATATCAGAAAAGTGTCTGATATCGCCCATGGCGCAGGCATTCCCTTGCTCATCGACAACACATTCGGCACGCCTTACCTATGTCGCCCTTTTGATTTTGGTGCAGATCTTGTTATGCATTCCGCGACGAAATTCCTGGGAGGGCATGGTATTGCAATGGGCGGCGCCCTCATCGACAGCGGAAATTTTGATTGGGAGAAAAGTGGAAAATTCCCAACAATGACAGAACCCTATGAAGGGTATCACGGCATTCAATATGCAGAAGAATTCGGCCCTCTCGCTTTCTTGATGAGAGCAAGAACAGAAGGCCTGCGAGATTTCGGTGCCTGTATAAGTCCAACGAATGCCTTTCAAATTTTGCAAGGCGTGGAAACTCTTTCCATTCGCATGGAAAAACATGTATCCAACGCCCGAAAAATTATTGACTTCCTGAAGGACAATCCTGCTGTGGAAACAGTTTCTTATCCCGAACTTCCGGATCATCCTGATCATGAACTTGCGAAGAAAATGATGCCCAAGGGCTGCGGATCAATCTTCAGTTTCACCGTTAACGGCGGGCGTGAAGCGGGAAAGGCATTTATCGGCTCATTACAGGTCTTTTCTCATCTTGCCAATGTTGGAGATGCCAAGAGCCTTGTGATCCACCCTGCTTCAACTACCCATCAGCAAATGGATAAAGCGGCCTTGGAAGCCGCCGGTATTTCAGAAGGTATGATCAGACTATCTGTTGGTATTGAAGATGCTTCTGACCTAATCAAGGATCTGAAGCTTGGCCTGAGAGCAGCAGCCAAGGTTGCAGAAAAAGCCAAAGCGGCATAAGGGGATACAAGTATGATTATTGAAGTAAAAGATACGCCGATTTTTGCATCAACAGGCGGTCAAGAATATTCCCCTGAGAAACCAACATTGATTTTTCTTCATGGGGCCGCGATGGATCATACAGCATGGTCTCTACAAAGCCGATATTTTGCCCACCATGGCTTTAATGTTTTCGCTTTGGATTTACCCGGTCACGGCAAAAGTGGTGGAAATATTCCTGGCAGTATTGACGAAATGGCTGATTGGGTGATCGCTTTTATGGATGCAGCAGGCATTGAGAAAGTGTCCCTGACGGGTCACAGCATGGGCTCTCTGACAGCTCTTTCGATTGCGGGGCGCTATCCCGAACGGATTGAAAAACTGGTGATGATTGGTGTTGCATTTCCAATGATGGTTGGGGAAGATTTTCTAAATAAGGCAAAAGAAAATGACCCTGCAGCTTTTCAGATGATGATCGATTGGTCCCATGCCCGCCCGTCCCACATTGGGGGATCGGAAGTACCTGGCCTTTGGATGATTGGAAACGCCCTGCGCACTGTGGAGCAATCGGGAGATAATACTCTTTATAAAGGCCTCAAGATCTGCAGTGAGTATTCTGGTGGATTTGAAGCCGCCGAAAAAGTCTCCTGTCCTACACTCTTTATACTCGGGGACAAGGATATGATGACAGCGCCAAGAGCTGCAAAAAAACTGATCGCAGCAATGAATAATTCAGACACGGTCATCCTGAATAATTGCGGTCATATGCAAATGATAGAAAAGGCAGAAACAGTTAGATCAAGCATGAAGGCCTTTTTGTAAATCTGCGATCAAGAACCTCCCCGTTAGCTACCAATACGGGGGGGGCCACCTTTAGCCGCTTGGCTAGGACCGAAGGCTTTATCAAGTACTTTCGTACTCTCTTCTGCAATCTCGATTGCCTCGGTAATCAAACCGAGAATTTTCATGTTATTTGACAGCACCGATTTCGCTTCAGGGCGAATATCATCCAAAATCAATGTACAGCGCTGAATAATATCCCCGCGCAATAAACCGAGCACTTCCTCAAGACGTTTTCCTGCAGGATTGTCTTCGGTTACCAGAAAATGTGTCATCTATCTCAACCTATTTTGGTATTGGGCCACTCCACTGTGAAAGATGGCCTGCTTTAGGTTAAGAATTCGATAATTTACTTCAATCTCCGCTAGAGATTTTTTGCCCGCTCTCGAAGAACAAATTTCTGAACCTTACCCGTCGAAGTCTTCGGCAACTCATCGAAAACAACCGTTTTTGGGCATTTGAAATGGGCCATGTTATCGCGGCAAAAAGAGATGATATCGGGTTCCGACACCTGCTTTCCCTCTTTCAATGTGATAAAGGCGCAAGGTGTCTCCCCCCATTTATCATCTGGCCTGGCAACCACTGCGGCTTCCGAAATGGCAGGGTGTTTATAAAGGACGCTTTCTACTTCAATCGTCGAAATATTTTCACCGCCGGAAATAATGATGTCTTTGGAACGATCTCTCAGCTCAAGATACCCATCTTCATGCAAAACCCCCAAATCACCCGTATGGAACCAGCCATCCTTGAACGATTTCTCTGTGGTTGATGGGTTCTTCAAATAACCTTTCATGACCAGATTGCCACGCATCATCACTTCGCCCATGGTATTGCCGTCCCTTGGAACCGGCTTCATAGTTTCGGGATCAAGGACTTCCAGATCACTCAGTGCATGGTATCGAACCCCTTGGCGGGCTTTTAGCGCAGCCCGATCTTCGACTGACTTTTTATCCCAGTCTTCATTCCAATCACAAAAGACCGAAGGGCCGTAACATTCGGTGAGCCCGTATACATGCGTAACCTCAAACCCCATTTGATCCATTTCTGCAAGAACAGGGGCGGGCGGCGGCGCGGCGGCGACCATCACTTTGATGCCTTTTAACGCTTTTGCTTTATTCTCATCACTTGTATTGATCAACATGGCCAGAACAATCGGCGCCCCGCACATATGATCAACCTTATTTCGTTCCATGGAGGCATATATGGCATCTGCTTCAACACGACGAAGACATACATGAGTTCCCCCCATTGCCGTTATCGTCCAGGGAAAACACCATCCATTGCAATGGAACATGGGGAGTGTCCATAAATAGGTGGGATGCTTTTGCATATTCCACGACATGGTATTGCCCGTCGTTGCCAAATAAGCCCCCCTATGATGATATACGACGCCTTTTGGATCTCCCGTTGTTCCAGAAGTGTAATTTAAGGAAATGGCCTGCCATTCGTCTTCTGGGCCCCTCCATTCAAAATCCGGATCGCCGCCTTCAAGAAAGGCCTCATACGTCACTTCACCAATAAGATCACCGCCCTCTCCAAGAGGGTCATCAATATCAATCACTATCGGATTAACCGATGCCATTTTCAGCGCTTTCGTCATAACATCTGAAAATTCGCGATCAGTAATCAGTAGCTTGCAATCTCCATGATCCAAAATATGCGCGATGGTGGCAGCATCAAGACGCGTGTTAAGTGCGTTCAGAACAGCTCCGACCATGGGAACACCAAAATGACCTTCCAATAAGGCTGGAACATTTGGCGCGATGACCGACACCGTATCGCCAAGTCCAATTCCTCTTGAAGCCAAGGCACTCGCCAGCCGTTTGCAGCGATTATAGAATTCAGAATAGGTATAGGACCAGTCTCCATGGATCATGGCTGTATGATCAGGATAGACTTCGGCTGATCTCGTCAGAAAGGTCAGAGGAGAAAGTGGATCATAATTTGCAATATTTGCGTCCAGATTACTTTCAAACACGCTCATGATCCACGCCCCTCATTTTCAATTTTTAAGCTTGTTCTCTGCTATTTTCCGGCACCGCCCGACGATTTGCCGGAATCAAGATCAACAGGCACGCCCGGCAGATACTTGGAAACACGTATCCCCAACGACGTTTTCACATGTTCTACATTCGGCGCAGCCGTCAATTCATGGGTGAGAAATTGCTGATAAGCATCCCAGTCCTGTGCGACAACTTTTAGGATAAAATCATTCTCGCCGGCCAGCATGTAACATTCTCGCACAAGCGGCCAACTTTGGATTTTCGCTTCAAACGCATTTAAATCCGCCTCGGCCTGGCTATGAAGCCCAACCAGCGCAAAGACTGTTACGCCAAATCCCAGATTTTCGGAATGAAGTTGCGCGTGATACCCTTCGATATAACCGGATTCCTCCAGGGCGCGAACCCGTCTTAGGCAAGGAGGTGCCGAGATCCCGGCATTCTTCGCCAATTCCACGTTTGTAATGCGCCCATTTCCCTGTAGATCGTGCAAAATCCGCCGATCAATGTCATCGAGTTTCACTCGTTGCATATATTGCCTCCGACTGTCATGTTTGCGCAATATTATTACAAGGAATTCATATCGCCAAGTAATAGAAGCAGGTAAGGGTGGAATTAAAAGACTTGACCTAGCGAAAACCGGCTGAATAGTGCTTTGTTGAAGACTGTATTGGAATGAAAGTAGATCTTAATGCCAACGAATCTGCAAAACCGGCCAAAAAAATGCTGGATCGTGACAGATGGAAGCGCAGGCATGGAGAATCAATGCATAGGCCTTGCGGAAGCAATGAAACTCGATTTTACAGTCAAACGCATAGACACAAAAAAGCCATGGCGCTGGTTGCCTCCATCGCTTTGGATCGCGCCTTTAAAGAAACTCCGGCAAAAAAGTGATCTATTGGAAGCACCATGGCCCGATATTTTGATCACCTGTGGCCGTCAAGCAATCCCTATGAGCCTTGCAATCCGTAAAGCATCAAACGGAAAGACATTCACCGTTCACATTCAGACCCCGAATACCAAGCCAGAAAATTTTAATCTTGTTGCGGTACCGGAACATGACAAATTGCGCGGTGCAAATGTCATTGTAAGTAAGGGCTCCCTCACCCGGATCACAAAGGAAAAATTGGAAACTGAAGCCGCTAAATTTGAAGATCAATTAAAGGACATCGCCACACCTGTTGTAACAGTCCTGATTGGTGGAACAAATCGGTGCTACACGGTCACGCCAGATACAATGAAAGATCTCTGTCAAAAACTATCCGATTTACATGCTCAAACCGGATGCTCCTTTCTTGTCACAACATCCCGGCGTACGGGAGAAGAAAACACACGAATACTCAAAAAGACTCTGGCCGACATACCGCACCAACTCTGGTCAGGAGAGGGTGACAACCCGTATTTCGCCTATCTGGAGAAATCACAGGCAATCATTGTCACTGCCGATTCCGTTAATATGGTGTGTGAAGCGTGCACAAGTGGAACACCGGTTATGGTTTATGATCTTCCTGGTGGAAACAGGAAATTCAACAACTTTCATGCAACGATGCAAGCCGAACATTATACGCGGCCCTTTTCTGGTCGATTGGAACAATGGGATCCACCAGTACTGGCAGAGACGATACGAATTGCGGCCCTTGTAGCGCAGCGGTGGAACAAACCTTCCTCATCTAGCGGATAAAAGTGCGGATTTGTCGCATCTTTTCTTTAACCATGCCCTTGCATGCAGCCGTCACTCATAATAAATACAGTCATCAACGAAACAGAATGTGTTTCGCATAGTTTTAGGAGTGACGAATGGCTGAGACCCATAAAACCAAAGCCCTTATTATTGGATCAGGTCCTGCCGGATGTACTGCAGCTGTTTATGCGGCGCGTGCGTCTCTCAACCCAATTATGGTGCACGGTATTCAGCCTGGTGGCCAATTGACGATCACGACGGATGTAGAAAATTATCCAGGCTTTGCTGATCCCATTCAAGGTCCATGGCTCATGGAACAGATGGAAGCGCAGGCCAAAAATGTAGGCACGGTTATCCACAACGACGTTATCACTGAACTTGATGTCTCGCAGCGCCCCTATGTTGCAAAAGCAGATTCCGGTGCAACTTATATTGCTGACAGCATTATTATCTCAACAGGCGCTGCAGCCAAATGGCTCGGCATTCCGTCTGAAGAAAAATATATGGGATTTGGCGTTTCAGCCTGCGCAACTTGTGACGGCTTCTTTTACCGTGGAAAAGAAGTTCTGGTTATTGGCGGCGGCAACACTGCTGTTGAAGAAGCCCTCTATCTCACCAATCATGCGGATAAAGTAACAATCGTGCATCGCCGCGATCAATTCCGCGCAGAAAAAATTCTTGTAGACCGTCTCCACAAAAATCCAAAAATAGAGGTTGTTTGGAATAGCGTGCTCGATGAAATCCTTGGAGAGGCTGATCCATTTGGCGTTACAGCTGCGCGCATCAAGAACGTGAAAACAGGTGAGACACAGGATATTTCCGTTCATGGTGTCTTCATTGCCATCGGACATAGCCCCAATACGGAGTTATTCAAAGAGACACTGGATATGGATGATGAGGGTTATTTGATCACTGCCCCGGATTCAACGGCAACCAATCTCCCCGGAATTTTTGCCTGTGGCGATGTTCAGGACAAGATTTACCGTCAGGCTGTAACTGCCGCTGGGACCGGGTGTATGGCTGCATTGGAAGCGGAGCGCTTCCTTGCTGACCTGGAAGATCAAGAAACACCGGTTGCCGCAGAATAAGGGTAATCTATCATAAACTTCCCCTGCGTATACTCATACAATATGGGGAAGGATTTCATATTCTCCTTGAATAGTGATAAATGTTTTGTATCTGTGAAACGATACAAAGACATACTTTAAGGTGGGGACGGGTTATGGATTGGGACAAACTGCGGATTTTTCACGCTGTCGCTGAAGCGGGTAGTTTTACTCATGCTGGTGAAACCCTGCATCTAAGCCAATCTGCTGTCAGTCGTCAGGTCAGTGCCTTGGAAGAAAGTGTCAAAGTCCCCCTCTTCCATCGGCATGCACGCGGTTTACTGCTGACCGAACAAGGCGAACTCCTTTATCAAACAGCCCATGAGGTTTTCGCCAAGTTGGCCATGACCGAAGCCATGCTGATCGATACCAAGGAAAAACCCACCGGTGAGATTAAAGTTACAGCAACCGTTGGATTAGGATCGAACTGGCTGACGCCCCGCATTCGCGAATTCATTGACCTCTATCCTGAGATCACCGTAAATCTGATTTTGGCAGACCGGGAACTGGATCTAAGCATGAGAGAGGCAGATATTGCCATCAGGCTCAGAGCCCCCGTCCAGCCAGACCTTATTCAGCGGAAACTTATGACGGTTCGTCATCATCTGTACGCGTCTCCGGAATATTTAGAAAAGAACGGAACCCCTAACTGTCTGGAAGACCTCGTCAAATTCAGGGTCCTTGTTTACGGAGATGAGGCACCGTCCAATATTTCCAATATAAACTGGATATTGAAAAAGCTCCGTGAATTTGACAAAGACATAACCCCTGTTTTCAAGGTTAATAATGTCTACGGATTATTGCTGGCGATACAAAGCGGGGTCGGGGTTGGAAGTTTGCCCGACTATATCGTTCACGGGCATAAAAATATTGTCAAAGTTCTTCCCGACGTTGAAGGCCCTAGCTTTGATACATATTATGTGTATCCGGAAGAGCTTAGAAAATCAAAACGGGTCACTATTTTCAGGGACTTCTTGATTCAGGAAGTTGCCGATTCCTCTTTCTAGGGCAATGGCATTTATAGATATGCGTTATCTGCATGTCGGACGTGTGTTTATAGTGCTACTGCTTCTTGGCAATGTTCCCTAAATAGTAGGTGTTCGCTGCAGCATTGCAGCGACCTATTTCACGATAGTCTCCCAACTTTTCGTGATTTGCTGTTTGTTCTCTCCCAGATCAAACAGCCTTCGTGCTTACGAGCATGAAACCTCCCTGTTAGACTTACCAGCCTCTTTTGAGGCTGGTTTTTTTTGCTAAATCGAAACATTCAAAATAATGCTGCGCCGCATCAATTTATTAACTTATTGAATTAATTGTTAAATACCATGATAATTTAGGTCTGCAAAAATTGCATAGGTGCACTGCAAAATAAAAACTGGTACTCATCGGCACATATCCCTATATTCCAATTATCGACGCTGCACAGCAGCATTGACGGAATATTGACCCCCTTATCAATATTCCCTGTTACTTGTTTTCCTCCCAGTTGCAAGTAACGATATACCACCTGAGGGTGGTATACCTCCCTGTTAGACTTACCAGCCTCTTTTGAGGCTGGTTTTTTTTGCCATGCGTACTGCGCATATCTGCTATGTGATTTAAGGCATTCAAAATCTGGTTGGCATACCTACATCCAATTCATGCAGAGCGGACACCCCAACCTCTCTGCTTGCTGGTCAGTTACCGGCAATCGGTGGTTCGACCCTCCCAACTGAACCACCAACCTCCCTGTTAGACTTGCCAGCCTCTTTCGAGGCTGGCTTTTTTTTGACCGCTCAAAAGAAAAGGCCCACTTTTCAGCAGGCCTTTTTCCGATCAACTCTACATTCCCTCACATAAAGAGTTTTTCTGTTTTTCGCAGGTCTTTGTATAGATGCGCAACTGCGTCGCCATACCCGTTAAACATTTCGGTCGGTATACGCTTTCCGGTACCGATATCCCGCTCTGTATCCTGACGCCAACGAGGATGAGGGACGCCAGGGTTCACATTTGCCCAGAAACCATATTCCTTATTATTCAGCTCTTCCCAAAAGGTTTTGGGCCGTGTTTCAGAGAAACTAAACCGCACAATCGATTTAACTTGCTTAAAGCCATATTTCCAAGGAACGGCCAAACGAAGCGGCGCTCCATTTTGTTTAGGGACTGGTTTTCCGTACATACCTGTGACCATAAAAGCGAGGTCATTTGTCGCCTCTTCAAGGGTTAAGGCTTCTGTATACGGCCAGGGGTACCAGAACTGCTTTTGCCCCGAGGCAACTGATTTATCCTCAAAAGTCTGCATAATCAGATATTTGGCTTTTGAAGTTGGGGATGCGAGTTTAACAAGCTCCTTTAATGCAAATCCGCTCCACGGCACGACCATTGACCAGGCCTCCACACAACGATGTCTATAGACCCGTTCTTCCAAAGGCATTTTTGCGAGCAGATCATCGATACCGATTTCCATTTCCTTATCGACCAGGCCATCAATTTTTGCGGTCCAGGGACGAATTTTCAGTGCTTGGGCCGCTTTGGAAATATTCTTGTGGGATCCAAACTCATAGAAATTATTATAGGTTGTCGAGATTTCCTCAGGCGTCATCATTCTGCCGCCGTCAAACGCTTCATTTCTTGGCACGAGGTATAGTGACGCGCTGGGATCGTCCATCGAGCGGGCAATTCGCGGAGAAGTAACAAGACCAGCGCCAGCGATCAATCCACCCATACCGATAGTTTTCAGAAAATTCCGCCGTCCAAGATAGGCCGCCTCCGACGTCACTTGATTTTCAGGAATCTCCCAACCAGGCCGATTTTTTATTAACATGTTGCCCCTTTCAAAATCGCACAAACGATCCGTTCATGATTTGAAAAGTGGCGTAGAGGCGAGAAAAACTCAAGTCAACAGTCTGTGAGAGGCGTGTGAACCCCTCTCACAGACTTAACTAAACTATGTATTAATGTTCCGCTTCTACCTTGTGGATCACTTTATCTGCATTATGACCTGTCAGTTCCTGCAGGTGATCGAACTCTGATCGGAATGTCCCGACACCCAGTGTCGCTGATCGCAAATCTACGATCAGATCGTGAACTTCCTCTTCAGGCATCATAGCCGTTAAGCTATCCCAACCCGGCCAGCCTTCTCGTGCATCGAAACCGAGGATTTGGCCACGCCGCGCACTGACTATGCCGTTCACCTTTGACGTATGCTCTGTCGGCATCACAATCTCAACTTTGTATATGGGTTCCAGCAATACAGGGGAGCATTTCAGCATACCTTCGGTCATTGCAATTCTTGCGGCAGAGCGGAAGGAATTTTCCGAACTATCAACGGCATGATGCTGCCCATCGAAAAGTGTGACCGAAATATCCATAACAGGGAAACCTAACGGTCCTTCGACCAGATAATCCCTCACCCCATGCTCAACAGCCGGGATATATTGCCGAGGAACAGATCCTCCAACCACTTTCTCCTTAAACTCAAAACCCGATCCTCTGGGCAGTGGTTTTATTTCAATTTGAACATCACCAAACTGCCCATGACCACCACTTTGTTTTCTATAGCGCGCATGTTGTGTCGCCCCTTTTCGAATGGCTTCCTTATAGGCAACTTTCGGTTTTCGAGATTGAACATTCAGACCATATTTATTGCGTAATCGCTCAAGCGCTACACGCAAATGTATCTCACCCTGCCCCTTTAACAGCAGTTCCTGAGTTTCCTGTTTGTGTTCCGCCACCAAAGAAGGGTCTTCCTCAACAATTTTGTTTAATGCGGCAGAGAGCTTAACATCGTCATCCCGATTTTCCGCAAAAAGCGCAAAATTGTAGACAGGATTCAGAGTTTCCACTTCTGGTATATCCACTGTCTGCCCGTTATGTAGCAAATCACCAGTATGAAGGTCGTCCATTCGCCCAAACGCCACAATTTCACCTGCTTTGGCGGACTTAATCTTCTCAATTTTACTACCTTGTAAACGAAATATGCCGGCAATCCGACCCACGCCAAATGTATCGCCATCCTTAATTTGACCGGACCATATTCGAGAAAGGGACAGCTTCCCACCTTGCGAAGACATATATGTCTTCAACACTTGTGCTATGGGTGTCTTGGCATTGAGCGTAACACCTACACGCTGGGCTGCCATTTCACTTGCAGGCACTTCATGACGCAATGCCTTTAGCAACCGCCGCACACCAAAATCATTTTCCGCAGACCCCAAAAAGACCGGCACGACAAACCCTTGTTCAAGATCTAAACTCAGAAGGCTATAAATTTCCTCTTTCTCTGGCTCGATGTCATCAAGCAGTTCTTCCATAAGATGATCGTCAAAGTCAGCAAGGGTTTCCAGCATTGCAAACCGTGAAGTGCCTTCAGATTCTGCAATTTCAGGCGGCATATCGATGACTTTTGAAGGCTTGCCTTCTTTGTAAACATAAGCCCGCTCCGATGCGAGATCCACATACCCCGAAACAATACCATCATTGACAATGGGAACCTGGCGCAACACGAGATCACGACCTGATGCCCCTTCTAACGATGAGAACAACTCCTGCACAGTTCCCCGTGCCTTGTCGATTTTGTTCACAAAAATGAATGTGGGGATGGTGTGAATTTCTAAAAATTTCAGCAGAGGCAACAACGTCACTGATCGATCTTGATCAGGCTCACAGACCAGAACAGCTGCATCTATGCCAAGAAGGGCATTTTCACTTTCCTGAAGAAATTCAACCGACCCCGGACAATCAAGGATCGTAAATTCATCTCCTAAAAATGAAAAATGAGCGGAGTTTACCTCGACGCTCATTTGCCTGTCTCTTGCTTCTTTTGAACTGTCCCCGACGGTCGTACCGGAAGTTACTTTCCCCTTCCTATCGATTGCTCCGCAGATATGTAAAATTGCTTCAAGAAGAGTAGTTTTCCCGCTTGAATAGGGACCTATCAGCGCGATGCTGCGAGGCCCCGTTGGCTTGTCTAAGCTCATACCGTGCCTCCCTATCGTTAAGGTAACTCTAATGTTTTACCCATTTAAGGATATGCGCAAGAAAAATCGCCCGAGAGCGGTAGCAGGTGTTTCTAAAGTGAGAAAATCAAGACGTTAGCAGGGACTTGGGCAATCAATCTCAATTCAAATAAAAAAAGGCGGCCGAATCATCGACCGCCTTTGGTGTTCACACTTACTGTTAATCAAGTCAAACTTGCACAGAATTTTTGAATACGCGTGCAGGCTTTTGTCAAAGCGTCTTCGGAGGTTGCGTATGAAGCCCGGAAATAGGGAGACAATCCAAATGCATCACCATGAACGACGGCGACGCCTTCGGCTTCCAATAATTCGCTGACAAAATCCAGATCATTTTCAATCAATTTCCCTGATGGAGATTTCTTGCCAATGCAGCCCGCAATCGATGGATATACATAAAAGGCACCATCCGGTTTTGGACAGGTAATTCCCTCAGCAGCATTGAGCATGCCAACAACCAAGTCACGGCGCTTTTCAAACGCCGCTGCGCGTGTCGCTAGAAAATCTTGCGGACCGTTTAGCGCTTCGACCGACGCATATTGACTGATCGAACAAGGATTGGATGTACTTTGGGATTGAACTTTTGCCATTGCTTTAATGAGTTCAACCGGCCCTGCCGCATAGCCAATCCGCCAGCCTGTCATTGCATAGGCCTTGGAAACACCGTTCATGGTGAGGGTCCGACCATAAAGTTCGGGCTCCACTTGCGCGGGCGTTACAAATTCAAACTCATCATAAACAAGATGCTCATACATATCATCGGACAAAATCCAGACATGCGGATGACGTTTCAACACATCCGTCAGCGCTTTCAACTCAGCACGACTATACGCAGCCCCGGATGGATTTGAAGGTGAATTAAAGATAAGCCATTTTGTCTTTGGCGTGATCGCTGCTTCAAGATCCGCAGGCTGCATTTTAAAGCCTGTATTATCATTAGTACCGACAAAGACCGGCTCACCGCCACCGAGCAAAACCATATCTGGGTAGGATACCCAGTAAGGTGTCGGGATGATAACTTCGTCACCCGGATTAAGCGTCGCGACCATTGCGTTATATATGATCTGCTTTCCGCCTGATCCCACACTCACCTGAGATGGTTCATAGTCCAAACCGTTTTCACGCTTGAATTTTTCGCAAATCGCCTTCTTAAGCTCCGGAATACCGTCCACGGCGGTATACTTGGTTTTGCCTTCATCAATAGCCGTTTTCGCTGCCGTCTTGATATTATCTGGTGTATCGAAATCTGGCTCCCCGGCTCCCAAACCAATTACATCACGACCAGCTGCACGTAGTTCTGCTGCTTTGGTTGTGACTGCAATTGTTGGTGAAGGTTTAATCCGGCCCAAGCTTTCCGCAATTATAGACATAGCCTTTTCTCTCAATTTTTAAGGTGTTGTAAAGAGGCTCCATTCGCCAAGGTCAAGCTACGCTGAACTATATTGTCTTTCAACACTCAAGCTTAAAAAACCCGAAAAAAACAGCACTTCCAAGAAATAAATTTATATTAACCATACCTTTACAAAAATAATTGAATATTTGATGGTGGTGAAGCCGTGAATTCATCACTCTTAATTGGGGACAGGACTTGCGTAGGTTCTGGTATAAGATATGACTGATC
>PJEL010002618.1_pt1 | contig 16259 bp, 8 predicted proteins | sample 1853271 | NCBI WGS metagenome assembly PJEL01 (sample SAMN08108733, study PRJNA415343) | Invertebrate metagenome, whole genome shotgun sequencing project. | host: Globobulimina | place: Sweden: Gullmar Fjord | collected 2015-08
GATAAATTAATAATAAATTTATATAAAAATGGATGCAGCGCAACTTCTATAGGGAAAAAGTTTAATATTTCTACAAATACAATATTAAGAAAATTAAGAAAAAATGATATATCAATACGTAAAACTTATAGAAAATATAATTGTAATGAAAATGTTTTTTCTAAATTTACTCCTGAGAGTTGTTATTGGGCTGGTTTTATAGCTGCCGATGGGTGTATCACAAAAAATAAAAGAGCATTAAAAGTTAATCTTAGCATAAAAGATGTGAATCATTTAACAAAATTAAAAAAATTTTTAGGATTTGATGGAAAAATACGCAATACTAATGGCAGAAAAGATGCAATTTTAGAAGTTAATTCTAAAATATTAGTATTAGATTTATTTAAAAATTTTAATATTACTCCAAGAAAAACATATACATTAAAACCTCCGCATATTCCAGAAAATATGATTGATCATTTTATAAGAGGTTTTGTGGATGGAGATGGATGTATATACATAAATAAAAATGATCATAAATATTCTCTCAGTATTGTCGGAGCATCATATAAGATAATTGAGTGGCTCCGTAATATAATTAAAGATAAGTGCAGTGGGCGTGGTAGAATAAAAGAAAGGGATAATATATATTCTTTTAGTTTTAACGGACGTAAACAATTTAAAAGAATAGCTAGTTGGTTATATAAAAATTCTAATCAAAATATAAGAATGGATAGAAAATATTTAAAAAGTTTAATTGCTTTTGAAAGAAATGAAGAAGAACAAGAGGTTATAAATTTATATCTAAATGGGCATAGTATAAATTCTATCATAAAAAATACAAAATTTAAATACTTTCGTGTTTATAGAATACTTACAGAAGCAAAAATTAAAATAAAAAATACTCATAAAAAGAAAATACCAGATGAAAAGATTAAACAAATAATATCACTAAGAAACCAGGGGCTTACTATAAAAAATGTTAATAAAATTTCTGGAGTAAGCCGCCCAAAAATATCGGAATTTCTTAGAGAAGTTGAGGTGTAAAATAATATGTCTAGTGTATATCCAGGTGCTATTGATGGCTATAGTCAAATTAGGGTCGCTAGGGATGGTATCGACTCGATTGTAGCTAACGATCATAACAGCGAACGGAACTCCATTATCGCCATAGAACAAACTCTTGGTCTCAATCCGCAGGGATCATATGGTACTGTTTCTGCAAGACTTGATTCTTCCAACACAAGTATTGAGTCTCATGTTCAGGGTGGTCTGCCCCGACATCAAGATATTGTTATAGATAGTATAGCAAGGTCTGGAACTTATCATAGTTTAACTTTGGGAACTGTCGGTTCGCAAATTACCGAATTACTTGCAGATATAAACTACATTTTGTATCCAGGAAGTGCGCCCAGTACTTTTGCTGATGGGTATGCATTACCTTCGTCTAATATTCGTGGTGCTGTAACAACAGTTGTTGAAAAAGTTGGTAATACTGGCGGAGCTGGACGAATAGGAGCCACAGCCTTTATTGATGGACAATATAATGTTAGTGGGGTTACTGCTCAAGCCCAAATTGCAAATCTTGGGCAATTTGTAAATGAAGCAGGAACTTTTAGGCGTAGAGTTTTTGATACATTTGTTTCTGAAGGTTTTGATACTGTGCAAGGAACTGGAGTAAATGCTTCTGTTAATCCTGGGGTTCTATTAAGCAATGGAAGAATCGCTAGTACCACTTCTTCTTCGACTGTTACAATATCAGTTACACCTGGAACATATTTCATATATGCAAAAGCTGTTGATGGTACTATTACATTTGGAGCCAGTGATGAAGCAACAGCCACAGCCAGCGTAACAGAAACTACAGTTTTATTATATAAAATAGTTCATAATGGGACAACATGGACATCTAGTCTTGATATTAGACGTTATGGAATGTTAGATAATGATAAACATTCATTTGTTGTTGCAAACCCATCTTTAATAACAGACGGTTATGGATATGATTTTACTACTATTAAGGGCGCTGTTGAGCATCTTCTTGCTTTAAAAGTTGGAGCACAAAAAGCCGCACCTATCGAAATTATACTTGCAACCGATTTAACACTTGCTACTACTACAATTATAGATAATAGTACTGGAGCTACCGGGAGCCTAACCATTGATGGTGGAGGGCATATAATTACACTAACTGATGATATTCCCGCTTTTACTGTTGACGGCTCATATATAAATCTTCATAGAATAAATATAGAATCTAATGACACAACACTAACAGACATGTGTTTTGTGGCTTTAGGATCTGTCTCTTCAGCCTCATATATAAATATTCAAGATTGTCAATTTAAATCAACAGGAGCTGGTGACATCCCACCATATTTTATTAGGTGTGGAGATTCTGGCGGAACAGAATCTGTTACTTATTTGCTTGTTGATAATTGCGTAGCAAATTATACTGAAGCTGCTATTGACTTACAAACTGCAGCTGCGGTATCTGCGGCCAAATTAAATTTTGGAGTTATATCAAATAATGTATTTCTTCAAGATACTTCAAATGGAGTTTTGGGGGCAACATGCATACGTGTTGAATCAAATTGTAAAGTTGTTAATAATTATATTTTACACAATGGTAGTGGCGTTGGAAGTTCTGGTATTTTAGCTCAAAATGCAACTAACACTATTATATCTGAAAATAAAATTGATGGTAATGATGGTGCGACTGCATCGTTAGCAGTTGGTATTGGAATGTTAACAGTTGCCTCCGCAACAACAAATTGCTTAACAATTGAAAATATTGTTGAAGGAATAACATCTATTGGAATTAGTTCAACCGGCGCAAATAACTTAATATCTAAAAATATAGTTAGTAATGAATCTAGTTTAAGTACTAATCTAACAGGTATCTCTTGTACTGTTTCTAACATGATTGAAGGAAATTTTGTTTCTTCGGCCCTTATAGGTATTAATGGCAAATTAGTAATTGGTAATTATATATATGGTGGCGCTGCTGGTGCCCCAACTTCCACATCAGGAATAAATATGGTTGCAGAAGGTATAGCTTTAAATAATATTGTACAGGAAATAGATGGTGCCGGAATTGATGGTTATACTGATTGTTTTGCAAGCGGCAATTATCTTTTGGCAGATGGTGCCCTTGCTACCTCAGCTTTTTATAATTTTGAAAGTCGTAGTCAAATAGTGGGCAATTTTGTTAATGGATATGGAGTAGCCGGTACTTCTGGAAGTGGGGTAAGATTAAGTGCTGGTGTTCAATCGGCAGTTAGTATTGTTGGTAATTATTTCTATGAATGTATAGATGATGTTATTCAAATGTTAACATCTGATGATTGTCTAATTGCTTTAAATTATGCTTTTGGAACGGCTAATACTGTAAATGTGGTTGATGGAACAGGAAATAGAACATTAATTCTAGGAAATACTATTGTTGGAATACCAAATGTTGCATCATATATTATACTACTAACTGGTGATGGTAACTCAGTTATTAATAATGCTATATTAAATTGCGCAGGATATGGTATAAATCTTCAACAAAAAACCGATTGTATATGTTCTGGTAATATACTTTATGGTGCTGGTGGAAATTTAAATGCCATTTTAGGCGTCGGAGATAGAACATCAATTACAAATAACTATATATACGATTACTGTTCAAGTTTTGATGATGCGGTGATTGAATGTAGCGCCGGTTCCAACGATGTAGTTGTAGTCGGTAATATGATTGAAAGTTGTGGAGGAATTGGAATAGATATTAATGGCGGCTCTAGAGCTTTGGTTTCTAGTAACCATTTAAATGGAGATGCAGTAAATTCTACTAGTGGTATTGTAGATATGAATGAAGAGTCAATCATATCTAATAATATAATTACAAATTATGGTATTTATACTGGATCTCATAGTGCAATAAAAACAGACACTAGTGCCGGAAAGTCTTTAATAATTGGAAATATTATACACGAATGTGGTGCCAATCTAGATACTGGAATTTATTTAAGTGTGGATGTATATTATTTAGTTATAGGTAATATTATTGGGGACGCATTTAGTAGCCCTGCTAAAGTAGGTATTGATATTAATGATGGCGCATATAATACAATATTAGATAATATTATAGGCGGAGCTAAATCTGGAACAACAGATGACAATGCTATAGATAATGTCGGAGATTATAATCTTATAAGTAATAATTATATAACTAAAGCTAATTATCACGGAATAAGCATAATTGGAGCTAACGTATCTTGTACTGGAAATTACGTTTTTGACCCATATGAAGATGGAATAAATGTTGATGGTTATCTTACAGATTTTCAAATTTGTAATAATTATATTTATGGTCCTGATAATGATGGAATTTCAATAGATGATAATAATAGTTCTGGAATAATTAATGACAATTTTATTGATACTCCTGGGGCAAATGGAATTGAATTATTATCAAATGTCAGTTACGGTAGTAATAATATAATGATTCATGACAATGCAATTAATAATGCAGTTACCGATGGAATTAAATTATCATATTCAAACTATAATAGTGTATCTGGTAATTATATTATATCATCTGGTGACGATGGTATTGAATTAGTTTCTTGTTTAAGAACTATAGTAGATGGAAATTTCATATATAGTTGTGATTATGGATTATATACTCATACTGGTAGTAATTATTCTTCAATAACAAATAATTATGTTAATGGTACGGTTACTGGTTCTGATATTATAGTAAATGCTAGTACAAATTGTTTAGTAAATGGTAATTATAGTAATAATTCAAATTCTTCTGGTATTACTCTTGTTAGTACTTGTGACAATACAAATGTCGTAGGAAATTTTGTTTATGGGTCTGGAGCTGATGGTATATATTCATCTTCAGGTTATGTTTCTATAACTGGTAATATGATTAGTTCGCCTACAAGTGAAGGTATTTATTGTTCAGATGGTTATTCTTCAATAACTAATAATAGCATACATTCTAGTGGCGCTGATGGTATTCTTATAGCTGGTAATAATTTCATAGTATCTGGTAATTCTATATGGACATCTAGCGAGAATGGTATTGATGCTAGTGCTGCTGGTGCCGGTTTAAATTCAGTAATTAATGGAAATCATATAGGTAATATAACAGATGGTATTAAATGGAACTCAACGGGTCATAGAGCAACTATTTCTAATAACTTTATAAGTAATATTAGCGGAGTAGGGATATCTCTTGGAGGTGCTGATGATTGCGTGTTATCATCTAATATAATAACTTCATTTAGTACAACAGCAATTGATATGCCTGGTTCCAAAGAATGTATTGTTATTGGAAATAAGAGTTTTGATGCGGCAGAAGATGGATACGGATTAGATTTTTCTGGGTCAGTCAATATGTTAGTTGTTGGTAATATGATGGAATCCAATGGTAATGATGGATATGCATTTTTTACTGATGATGGAGGAATTGTAGGGGCTCCCACATATTTAATGATTGCTAATTTAGCTGATGGATATACGAGTCCTAGTTTTACTAGCTCTCCAGTTGGAACTCAGAATATTAATAATTGGGAAATTTAAAGGAGATTTTAATGAAGTGGAAAGCTACTAAGAATGTCTATAATAGATATGGTGATTTTGATGGATATAATTTGTGCAATTACCCCAATGAAAATGCTATTAGGGGTTCAGAAACGGAATTTGTATTTATAAGAACTAAAAGCATACCTCGTATGAAAAAAATATATAATATATTTGTTGAAAAGTTTGAAGATTATCAAAGTCAGGGCTCACTTAATAAGAAGGTAGTTAAACGAATTATTAGTTTAGAAAAAAGAATTCTTAGATATTCTGATATTTTGGTTGCTATAAATGAATGCATAGGAGATAAAAATGGTAGATAAAAAAGTTTTAATAAATATGATTGAACAACAAGAAAAAACTGTTAAAGAGGCTTTAGAACAGCTTAAACAATTAAAATTTATGGCAGTGGGTGCCGGAGTTAAGGTTAAAAAATCCTCACCTATTTCAAACTCAGATTTCTCTGACATGACTAATACAATTAAAGATGAAATAACTCAAAAAAGAAACGATATAATGGAAAGGGTTGAATTTATAAAATCGGAAGCTCAAAATAATGCAAAACAAGCTATGAACAATTCTGGATTTAATATGCCAAATATGCCAAATATGAAAGATATGGCAGGAGCAAAGGGAATGCCAATGATGCCCCAGATGTCTAATAATAGCAACAATCTTTTAAAGGATTTATTTGAGGGAAAAGAGGTCAATGAAGAAGAATTGTTAAATAGTATTTCACCCGAACAAACAGAAGCGGCTAAAAATATAATTCAGAAGATGAAAATTAAAAAGAATGAAATAGATAAATCTAAAAAAGAACATGAAAAATTGAAAAGAGATTATGAGGTAAAACTATTAAAGGGGAAACAAGAGGAACCTAAATAATGAATGGAGAATATGATAAAAGTCAATCCAGAAAGTGGAGATTAGCTTTATTAGTTATTTTGATTACAGTTTTGGGTACTTTTGTTCCAACAATATTAAGTGTATGGGTTTTTAGTGCTACAAAACCATTAGTAATATTAAGTGGTGGGCATTTTGTAACATTAATTACTCTAATAGTCTCATCATATTTTGGAGCAAATGTGCTTCAAAAACAAGTAGAGAAAAAATCACCTAAAATAAAAATTATAGAAGCAGATGAAGATGGAGAGGTATAATTATTTGGAGGCAATAGCATGACAGACAGCAGATATCCTACCGAGCTAGATACAGATCGTGAACTTCCTCGAGTAGATGACAATATTACTGAGATTGGTGGAGAAGCAATTAATGGTTTACGTGATGCTGTATTTAATATTGAAGAAACATTGGGTTTAGACCCACAAGGCACAACTGCAGATTTAAATACCAGACTCGATGAATCTTTAAATCCAGATGGTAGTTTAAAAGCATCTGCTCTATCAACTGTTGGTTTGGTTACCTTACCAATAACAAATAGTATGATTGCTAGTAATGCTAACATTGAAGAGGGTGGTGGATCACCAAATTATAAATTAGCTTTAAATTATCCAACAGTAACTCTTAAGGATTGGATTAACGAGAATAGGGCTCAATTAGATTATACTATTATAAGATTAAATACTGATATTAGTAATTTAAACAACCATGTGAGTCATCCTGCTACATATGGACGACATCGTACATCAGACGTTGATGGATATTCTGGAACTCAATATGATGGATACAATCTACAAGGAATAGTGGGCGACTTAGATGCGAGAATTATTAGTCATATTACTGGGTTAGTTGATAGACATGCTGCCAGCCAAGTTTCATTTGATGATACAGAAACAACAATCGTAGCTGATAATGTACAAAATGCTATAAAAGAAGTGGATCATTTGACTCAGGGAGCTGTTTATATACATCAAGATAATCAACATGATAATGGAATACTTAAAGCTCAAGAGGCATTTTATGATGGAACAAATCATTCATCTCCTCTCACATCATCTTCTGCTCTATATGCAATTGGTGAAGGAGCGACCTCCGTACAATTTATATCAATACCAGCTGGATTTGGTGAAATTAGTAGAGGAGATAGATTAGATATAACAGTCGGAAGTGTGATATATACAAGGTATGTTGATAGTACTAATGCAACACAAGGTATAATAAATTTTTATAAGCCATTTCCAACATCTACCTCTGTAGGGTATGGAATTGTATATAAAAATTCATCAGAAAGTCTCGCACCATCTTCTGCTAATTTTGGAATAAGGCAGCATGAAATTACTGAGCAGGGTGGATCAGTAATTCAAATGGTTCATCAAGATTCTCCATTCATTTTGAGTAGTGGAATTGATGTTAGAGGAATAAATAATTCGGCAGCAAAATATCTTAAAATCGGTTGGAGCGCAAATAATACAGGTGATATTGATATATATACATTAATGGTGGCTTATAATCCTTTACCCAGTACGTGGACAGTAGAAAATCTTTCTATTGTGTTAAATAAAGAGTTTAGACAACATATTGGTGAAAATCATTTTCCATTAGTTACATTTGTATATGGTGGTGAATTGGGTATTGCTATAGATGAACCCAACGGATATTTAACAATTTTAGCTCCTACTGCGCCAAGTGCTTGGACCACTTTAGGTTTTTCTGAAAATGAAGTTGCATATCCTCTTTCAAGAAAATTATATGTTGATGGATACGATTATGATCATATAAGAAAAGCAGTTAGTGGTACCGCTACAGTAAGTGCTGGAGATTTAAATGTAATAACCAGTATCTCAACAAATATAAAAACAGCTGGAGTAAAGGCCCCCGGCTTGATTCGTGTTTCAAATGCGGCAGCATCTAATGATAATGGTACATTTTTATTTACTCAGGTGAACTCAAGTGTGGCTGTTACAGTAGATGAACATGATTTTACTGCTGGTTCTTTTGATGTTGAAATATACTCAGATGTATTTGCTGTGGCTACAGTGCCATCAAAAAGAACTTTATATGAACTTTTTATGGATGGTTATTATGATGATGATTCCACCATAGCTGGTGCAGAATTTAGAGGCGCAGAAAGAGTAGAATACTATAGAACTACCGGATCTCCACAAGATATAGCGGGGTATTTTGATGTTACTGATATATCAAGGAGTTTTGTAGAAAGTGAAAGAAGAATTATATATAACGTTTCAGGTACTACGGTTACAATGGCTCTTGGAACAAGAGGTTCTGGATTAACACTTACTTTAAGTGGCCCAATATTTACTTTGCCAATAGCGGCGGCCACAATTCCTGGTTACAATTTTAGATTGATAGATTATAATGGAGTAGATTACATTGAAATACAAGTTGCTCTTGATTATACTATTTTAGCAACAGGAAATGCACTAGATATAGATGTTTATAACAAACCAGACGAGGAGAGATATTTACAAGTTGGAAAGGTCTTACATAATAGACAATTTTTTAAACATTTGAGTGATAGAAGATTATTTGGAACTGTTGGTAGAAAAAATGTTCGTGATGATTTTACTCGCGATTACACATCTTATCCAAGATCCGTTTTGAGAGGTTCTGGTATTACTTATGGATTTAATGTGGATTCTTCGGTAATTGGGACATCAGATGTTGTCGTTGAAGGTGGCGAGAGTTTAACAAATGGTTCTTTATATAATAATGCAAAAAGAACTTTTACTGTCCCGGTAGATGGAGTATCTTCGGTTTATAATTTGTTTATAGATGAAACTGGTATTTTAAGATTATGGAAAAATGATCAGTTTGTTGATCCTTTTATTTCAGCACCATCTGTAGAAGAAATTATCGCAAGTTCTGATAAAACAATATTATGGCAGATAACTGTAAATGCATCTAATGTAATTACAGCTATAGCGGATTATAGAAAATATATAAACAATCTTGATAATAAAATAGAACTAATAGTAGAAGAAAACACTATGACGCATGGATCTTTCGCATCATTGCGTTCTGCTATTAACTATTTGAATGGAAGTGATTCCGCAGCACCAAGAATTATTAAAATATATGGGGAAGTTGACTGCGATGTATCTGACGGGCCTTTAGTTCTTCCTGGTAATACTACAATTCAAGGTGATACTAATGGATTTAGTTCTGATTCTACTAGCGGTGCAAGAATTGCTGTATCTGGAACAGGTACTACATTTATTCAACCAGAATCTGGATGTTCATTTAGAAATTTAGCATTTGATGTTAGTGCAAGCGCAACTATGAATATATTTATTGGTTCAGCTTCTTCAATAGATGGGATTGCCATAAAAGATTGTATATTTAATGTCGCCACGAGCACTTCAATTGATTTATTTATAGGATCTTCTGGTGGCTCAGTTAGTGACTGTTTTATTAAAGATTGCAGTCTTGAGATGGTTGCTGGAGGAAGTATAACACAATTTTTTGGAGCTACTGGTAATTTTTCCGTAAGCAATGTTATAATGGAAAATGTATCCCTTAATAATATGACATCGTCCGCTGGATATGTAACTGTTATGGGGAGTGGTGGACTGATTGCGAATGGTAGAGGTCTTTTAGATGTTACATTGACAAATTGTGATTTTGTGTTTGCTGATACTGATTCTGATAATTTAGTTCTTTACGCATTAGGTGGAATTCTTGGAAGAGTTCATATGTATAATTGTAATTGTACATTTTCATCTTTGACTGGAACTAATTGGGAAATTGCTGCAGGTGCAATACAAGAGTCTTTGCTTCTTAACAATGTATTTAGTTTTCCAAACGTAACTACTGGACAAAATTTTGGTGTGCAATCTTTAACATACATATTAGATAGTCATATTACAAATAATACATTTAGCTTTTCAAGTAACACTGATGTGGGAGCTGCAGTTACAGTTCCTTTAATGTGGAGAGTTACTATATCTGGCAACAAATTTGCGAGTTGTTATAGATCGATTTGGGCTGGATCAATAAGCTGCATCAGCACACATATTAATAACAACAACTTTATTGATACTGGATTTTCAGGAATTGAATTGGATCATTCAATCAGTACTCATGTTGAAAATAATGTAATGGATGCTTATTCTGCTAATCCAGATGGTTATATGATTTATGCTAATAACTCTTGGTTGGGTGTTTATAAAGGTAATTCTATTCAAAGTTTTCATACAGGAACTGATCGGGATGGTTATATGATTCGTTTTCATAATAATGGTCTCTCTAATATTATTGCAGATAATACGTTGGTAAATAGTGTTGGTGTTAATTCAGGATTTAAGTATGGAATCGTATTAGATGGCGAATCGGGTTCACATTTATACGATTCTATCAGTAGAAATAAAATAACATTTTTTAATAATATTGCTGATAAGGGTATGGTTATAAATAATACAGCTTTTGCTGCAGTTGAAAATAATTTAACTGTATTTACAACTGCTCCACTTAATACTTATAATCTTATTAAATCAATTATTTCAAATAATATTTTTAACATTGAGGGAACAGAAACAGAACCGGCAATTACTATTGATGGTAATGTTAGTCGATCCGATCTTATAATATCAAACAATAGTGTTAGAGCGCTTTATCCTACAAATCATCTAGTTGAAATTACTTCTGGTAGTGGTGATGGATATGGGGTAATATCTGGTAACAACATAGGTTGTTTTGCAACTCCTTCAGTAATCAATTGTTGTGATATTAGCGCTTCAAATTATATAATAAGTGGAAATCAATTTTATGGAGATACTGCTGGCTCAATACTCAATAGTAGTGGAGACAATAATGCAATAATTTCTAATCAATTTTCTGGAATTGTTCTTTTCTATGGAGCTTGGTCAACAGGAGATTATTGTTTTGTTTCTTTAAATGATTTTATACCAATTGATACAACTTTAGTTGGAGATAGATTGTTAGTTTCAGGAACAAGATCTACAGATACATTGAATAAGGGACAAACGTATAGTGTTGTTTTACCACCTTCAAATGGAACACTTGATGATACTAGTAATTGGACCCGTTATGTAAGAAGTGATCATGGAGTATTTTTTGATGGAACTAATGGTAATCAAGGAACTGCTAATGCTGAGTTTCTTATGTTTGATTTTTCAAATAGAGAAATTCCAACCGGGTCCATCTTATCAAACGCTTATATTGATGTGAGCCATTCAACAACAGATGAGCTTGAAGCAGATTTACGTGTAGGAACTTGGGATAGTGAAGCTACAACTTCATTGCAACTTGGCTACATTGGTCCAAATGTAGATGGTATAATCATTGTATGGCCACTTTTGCAGGAAATAGTAACCGATGAAAAGAGATATACTATTAATGTTAGAGCTAGCAATAACACACATAATGGTAAACAAGTTAATGGTGCAATTCGTATTACTTATACATTATAAAGGAGAAATTTATGTCAGAAAAGTCAGGAATACAGATGATAGAAGAAATTATAGAGAAAGTAAACTTATTAGATAGACGATTTACAATTGTTGAGCAAATGATGAAAGAACTTTTAAACAGAACGAATGGTTTAGCGCAGCCGATGTGTAGTACAGAATCTGAGACTGTTGGGCCGGTACCATCTATAGCGGCTTCATCACCTTTACCAGAATTGCAAATAAAACCAACTATAAGATCTGGTAACAAAGAACCTCCCAAAGAATTAAAAATTGGGGACGCTCCAAAAGGAGATGTAGAAATTAAATCTAGTAAGGTTATGGGCAAAATTAAAAATTCCGATGGAAGAGTTGTTAGTGGTGTTAATGTAAAGATATTTGATGGAAACAATAAAATTGTTAAAACAACAAAAACCAATAGAGCTGGGGATTGGATGTGTTTTTTACCACCAGGTAAATATGGGGCAGAATATTTCTTAAAAAATATGATTAATTCCAATGTAGTTTTTAATGTGACGCCTGGTCAAACATTATTGAGAGTAGCTCAACCTAATATATAGGAGATATAAATGGCAACATCGCATCGTGTTTATAGTGATCTTTTTAGTTTAAATGATTTTATAAATCAAACGGCTGTATCACAAGGTAAAAATTTACTTATAGATGCATTGCGTGAATATTTTAAACAAGATTCATTGTATAGATATACTACAGATGGATTTGGGTTCCCACTTACCCCAAACGTGACTGATTTGCCACCAGATATTCAAGAGGAAAGAACTACCAGAATTTATATAGGTGATATTTTTAGAATGGATAAAAGATATTGGCCAGCCATTGTTGTTAGATATTCATCTGGTAAATACAAACCTGTTAGTTTTAATCAAAATCAAACCACAAAATATAGAATGGATTTAGTATTAGATGGTTATGGAGACCGCTCTTTTATAAGAGTTCCAACACACCATATTGTAACTGGGGCTTGGGAACAAAGTTTTGAAGTTTTAATAGCTGCTGAAGGTATTCCGGATAGAGAAGAGCTTGCAGATATTGTTTCTTCATTTTTAATAGGTACCACAAGACAGGAAACTTACGAGGGTGGATTGTTTATTAAAAGTGTAGGTATGAGTGGAGAGCGAGAAGAAGACTGGGGAAACGGCAAAGTATACATGCAGAGTATCACTGTTGATACTTATTCAGAGTGGAGAAGAGAAATACCTATAGATGCTAATGACTTAATAGAAACTATAAACTTTTGTTTTAATTATGGTTTACTTGGTGGTGATGAATTTGTTAATGATATTACAGTTGTAACAATAGAAGATAATACGATAAGAGTTCCGATACCTGATTAACCTCTAGCCCAAACTCTCATGGCACTGCAATTTAAACATAGCATGGTATAATCTTTAAGCTCAACTTTAAGTTTATAAAATGACATATTTTTAGCTTTGCTCATACAATAATTCCCATTATCTGAATAGAATTCATATATTTGAGTAGGAAAAGATACTTTGCAGTCGGCGCATACACATCCTCTTTCTTCAACTATTCTTTCTAATTTTTCTTGCAGTTTAAGCTCTTTTATTTCTTTTTGACATTTCATGCAATAACTGAATGGATGACCACTATCCTTTCTAATGTAAAATTCCTCTTTATTTTTAACTTTTTGGCATCTGGCACAAAATGCTTCGTCATCATTTAATTCTACAATATATGATCTGGTATTTCTTCCTCCCAGAGGAGAACATAATGGACAGAATTTCCTACCAGCCAAGCTTCGCGTGGATCCTTTTACTTTGATTTTATTAGGGAATTCTTTCCCGCAGTTTTTACAAATAGGCATAAAACCCTCCGTTTTATATGTTTTTATTGATAGTAAAATATAAATCTTTTAATAACGTACTGTTATAAAATGTTTATCATTTTAATATCTATCAATAAAAACATATAACCTTGAAGTCGTGTATGCTTTAAGTTAAGTATTTGTTTTATTTCAAAATTGACTTAAAAACACAATAAAAATCACTGTTGGAGGATTTTTCCAATGCCTAACGTTCCTGGAATACTAGGTTATATACAACCACAAACGATATCAAGAGTAAGAACACTTTCAAAAGCTGTGTCTATCCCTGGAGGTCTTCGAATCCTTAGTATTCAAGGAGAAGGTCTACGTGAAGAAGTATTAGTTGATTCAGCAAATGGCGGCGGCGCTGATGGATTTAATCCTGATTATGTTACTGCTTCTGATTCATATGGAAGATATTTTAAAACCTCTTATTATCCAATAATTGAAAACAGAAATGTACTTTTCTTAAATGGATCACAACTTAGATTGCTTGAAGAAACGATTGATAGTACAGCATTTTCTACTGATTATGATGCTAGGATTGACGTCGCAACAGGTGAAATTGAGCTTCAGAGTGCATCTTTAGTAGATCAAGGTGGACAATACTACACAACATCATCTAGCAATACAGGAGATGGTTATCTTGGTGGGATTACACTGATAGATTCAAATGCTCCAGCAGAAACATGGACAATTCGTTGTACTAGCGTTCTTAGAGATAGCTATGCTGCTCCAATCAGAGGGCAGGCATCATTTATCGCTTCTGGATCAACAAGTGGACAATTAGTTGATGAATATGGACAACCATATATTTGGAGAAGTGATGGTACTGCTTTAAGTAACACCATAATATCTTTCTCTATTTTTAATCTTACACCTAATGCTATATTTGATGTTGGGGATAGATTTACAGTTGATGTTCAGAGTAATGTTCTTCAAACTAATGACAATTTAACTATAAGATATATTGCCACGGCAGATTTAAATGATGCTGAAACTTTTACAGATCCCCAAAAGCTTTTTATTAAGCATGGAGAACCGAGTGAAACCAATGCATTATCCCTTGGCGCACAAATGGCATTTGAGAATGGTGCTTCAGCAGTTCTTGCCATTCAAGCGAAACCACCTTTACCACGAAGAACTTCAGAAATAGTTCTTCCAGCATATAATGCTCTTACTGGACAATCAGGTGCCTCTGGAAATGCAACAGCTGAAGATTTGGTTTTTGCAATAACTGCTCCTGGAAAACCAGATACAGACACCACGGTACAATTTTTCGTCTTAAGTGTGGATGGAACAGAAACGCAAATCTTTCCTAATAAGGTTGATTTCTATGATCCCGATATTACTGATGCTTTTTCTAATTATGAGCAAACTGGTAGTGATACTTTAATTATGCGAGATTTTATGGATCCTGCACAAAGTGGATATATGTACAGTTATACCGTTGTTAGTGATCTTGAAATTGAACAATCAGCTAATGATGGAGCATTAACTCCATTAGGAGCAGGTGACCGTGCTAGATTTTATAGCCCATCTGCAAATTTTACAACCGAATCAATAGGGAAACAGTTAGATTTCCATAACACAGCAACTGCTAATTTAGGAAGATATACAATTGAGCCCAATGGAGTTGTCAATGCGAATACATGTATCGTTCTTAGATCTTCTGGTTCTTTTATATCTGAATCAAATTTAAGATGGCAACTAATACCAGCTCAATCTTCTTCTGCAACAGAATCACAGAGAATTTTGTTTACAACTGATTTAGCTTTAACTATTAGAAAGGGATTGCGAGTTAGTTATATTGATCTAAAAGATGCAGATTTCTTTGACGCTGGATGGGCAGATGTATTAGATATACTAGAAACACAAAATGCACAAGTATTGGTTCCTTTACCAACACAAACATTTTCCGCAATTCAGCAAGCATTTAGAGTGCATTGCGAACGTATGTCATCAACCTATTACAAAAGAGAACGCTTGTTGTTTACTGGTGCTCAAGCAGGCTTAACAACAGCAAACGTACTTGGCACGACTAATGCAGCTATTGAAGATCTTGGAGTTTTAGAAGGTATCCAAGGTGACGATGCTGAAGAAATATTAGATGGAAATATTGAAGATTTAGTAAATTATGGCGTATCAACTAATTTTGGAGACACTTTTCGAGTTGTCTATTTTTATCCAGATGAGATTGTAAGAGTGATTAGTGGCACAAGAACAACTCTTTCTGGTTATTATATGGCTGCGGCAGGCGGCGGATGGGTTGCTGGAGAAGCAAATATTGCAATGCCATTAACTTATAAAACCCTTGTAGGTTTTACAATTCTTAATAGTAAAGTATATAAACAAGATGTTTTAAATCAACTTGGTAATAACGGAATTACTGTTATACAACCAGTAACTGGTGCAGGAAGAGTACAACATGGTAAAACAACTACTCAAAGTGGTTCTCCAGAAGAAGAAGAGATTTCAATTGTTTTTATTCGTGATCATTTGGCTCG
>PJEL010002619.1_pt1 | contig 16258 bp, 11 predicted proteins | sample 1853271 | NCBI WGS metagenome assembly PJEL01 (sample SAMN08108733, study PRJNA415343) | Invertebrate metagenome, whole genome shotgun sequencing project. | host: Globobulimina | place: Sweden: Gullmar Fjord | collected 2015-08
TATTCAAAACGTTCTACCCAACTCTCTGAATTTTGGCGGAAGAATTGTTGGAAGGCAAGCATAAGTTTGTTTATATCAAGTTGCCCATTTTTAGCAATGTACCAGCCGGGTTGGATGTGGCTTTCCAGGTTTAGTTGAACGGTATAACTTAGTTCTCTGGGGATTACTTCTTGATAAATGGGGTTGGCTATTTGCAAACCCTTAGAGGTACGCTTAATCAACCCTAAATCCATTACATATTCAATATCATCACGCTGCACGGTATCATCAAAATCAAGGCCCCGAATGATGGGACTTATCACTCGCTGTACGCGGCCTTGTTTTAATTTCTCCAGCAATTGGTCAAGGTGTGTTTCTCGGCGTTGGATGAGGCGTTCTTTGGCTGTCTCTATCATTTCGGTAGTGATGAGTTTGTTTCGGTCTCGATTTGCCTTTATTTCAAAGCAAACTTCATAAGCGAGAGCATTAACCAGCCAAGGTTGACCCTGAGTTAGCTCCCAAACCAAATCCATAACCCCTGCTTCAAACTCTTGCCCTGTGTCTTGGGTGTGTTGTTGGTACAAGACTACTACTTCGTGTTGCTCAAAATCATCCAGGCGCAAAGATTTGGCTTTAATGTTGAACGGGCTGCCACCTCCGCTGGTAATGCCCGCTTTAGTTTTGTCTGTATGCAAGCGATAATCACGCACATCGCGCAGACCGCACAAAACTATGCTTTGGGGGAATAGGGCCGGACGTTTATCATAACCAGCCCGCAGTTGACGCAAAACAGAGATGAGGGTATCGCCAATTAAAGAGTCTATTTCATCAATTAATAGTATTATTGGTTTCTTACTATTTTTGGCCCATAGGGTTAAGGCTGTATCAAGCATATTACCATAGGCTCTTTTTGAGATTTCTGTTCGTTCTTCAGCTAAAAATGTATCTTGCAAAAACATTTCGCTCCGTATAGCCAATTGCTCCAAAATAATTTGCATTGCTTCGGCCACATTTTCTCGCATAGCCTGGGCACTTTCTACATTAATGTACAAACAATGATACTCCCCTGTTTGATTAAGATGCTTCATCAAAGCCAAAAGATATGTTGTTTTGCCCACCTGCCGAGGGGCGTGTAAGACAAAATACTTTTTTTGCTGAATGAGGAGCATTATATCTTCTAGATCAAAACGTTCTAGCGGGGGCAAACAATAATGATCCTCACATTTAACTGGCCCTGTGGTATTAAAAAACCGCATCTTTTTTCTCCAAGTCATTCGTTATTCTTGATGCTCCAATTATACCATTTTAGTTTTTATATTGATAATTATTAATTAAAACCCCCCCGACCCAATCGTTGAGTTGGGGGATTGGAGATGTTGAGAGGGTAAAATCCTCTTACAATGGGTTACAGATGAATATTTGTAACCATCAAAACTTGGACAGTTATTATTGTGGGGGTAGATTATGAAGTTGACATCAAATTCTGTAAAGTTGCAGTCAGAACTTCAATCGCTTGTAGGTATTCCTTTAAATTGATATGCTCATTGGGCGTATGATCGAGACTGCTATCGCCAGGACCGTAGGCTATAATGGGTGTATCGGGCCAGTGTGGGGCGACTACATTCATATCGGCTGTGCCAGTTTTTACGACAAAACGGGGTTTACCTCCGGCTCCCCGAATGGCTGGTAAAAAAGCTCGTACCAATGCGTTTGACTTATTGCCTTTATAAGCCAATTCATGGCCTCTAAAATGAACGTTGGCCTTTGTTTCTGGGGCTAGGGTCTCGACTAATGCCCTTAACTCCTGTTCCAATTTAGCCGGGATAATGTCAACGGGGAGTCGAAAACCGAGGCTCATATCAACCGTGCCATACATACCTGCATCTTGACTGGCAATATGGCGTAGTGACGGGTCGAGCTTAGTGAAAGGAGATTTAGCTTCTCTTTCTTGGTTTAGAACGGTACAATAATCCTCAATTTGTCGCCACAGATCAACAGCTTGTTCAGCGGGTAAGCGTCCCTCTCCGGCAGAATGGCTGAAGGGTACGGTCAGGTTGATAAACATCAGCAACCGTCCTTTGTATCCCAGGGTGATGCGGTCCCAATTGCTAGGCTCGCCAATAATGCAATAAACGGGCGGCCTATTGCTTCCATCTTGCTGCCCTGCTCCTTTGCTTCCCTGTGCCCCTGCTCCCCCAGGCAGCCTTTGGTGCAAAATATGGAGTGCGCCTTTGCTGCTGGCCGACTCTTCCTCGACGGCCCCCACAACGGTGATGCGCAATCCGTCTGGTACATCAACCTGAGCTGTAGCAGCAGCAAAGGTACAAAGCGGCCCTTTAGCATCGACGCTACCCCGTCCATATAATAAATCCCCTTCTTGTCGCACCGGAACTTGGCCAGGAAAAGTGTCGATATGGCCTAATAGTAAAATTTCTTGCAGCCCATTCCCTTTTACACCCACCGCATTGCCGGCGGCATCAATCGAAGCCTGCAAGCGATGAGCATTCATCCAGCCAGCTAAATAAGTCGAGGCTTTCACTTCTTGGGTTGAGGGCGAAGGAATAGAGACCAATTTAGTTAAAAGTTCGATTGTTTCATTTTGTTGGTTGTTGGTCATGTTGGGTGGGTTAATAACTCCCCTTTTACTATAGTGATGGCTTGTCCTCCCAGATGAACTCGCTCACCATCTATATGAACTCGCACCACCCCACCCCGTGCTGAGGCTTGGTAGGCGTTGAGTCTATCTTTTTTGAGTCGGGCGGCCCAAAATGGCCCTAAACAGCAGTGGGCTGAGCCGGTCACCGGGTCTTCATTGATGCCTACCTGTGGCGCAAAAAAGCGGGAGACAAAATCGAAATCCGGGTTTTGGGCCTGACTGGTGACGATGATGCCACGACAAGGAAGGCCGGCCAATAGGCTAAAGTTGGGCTGCATCCGCCGTACCGTTTCTTCTGAGTCGACTTCTACCAGATAATCAAAACGATTTTTACCGACATAACGGGGAATAACCCCCAATGCTTCGGCCAGATTAGTAGGACGGGAGACTTCAGTTTCGGCTTCAGCCGGGAAATTCAACTCAATCCAATCGCCATCACGTTGGGCCGTAAGTACCCCGCTGCGCGTATAAAAGCGGGCTTGCTTACCAGCAGCAAGATGCCCCATTTCCCACAGGACATGGGCACTGGCCAGGGTGGCATGGCCGCATAAATCAACCTCAGTAGCCGGTGTAAACCAGCGTAGGTCAAAGCCAACATCCTGGGGGTACAGAAAAGCGGTTTCGGATAGGTTCATTTCTGTGGCTACATTTTGCATCCAGGTTTCATCGCCGGGAGCGGACAGCACACATACGGCAGCCGGATTGCCGCCAAAGGCTTTATCGCTAAAAGCATCAACATGTATAATAGATTGAGTCATTGTTTTGCTCCTTTTTAATTCAATACTTCACCAATTGTTTCTATTACTTGCTCTAAATCTGATTGTTCAATCACCAGAGGCGGCAGCAAGCGTAATACATTAAGTCCGGCTGGGAGGGCCCACACGCCACGCCCCATCAATTTTTGCAACACGGGTGTTACCTTGCTGCGTAACTCCAGGCCAATCATCAACCCCAAACCACGCACACCTCGAATTTGGGTTGACTCAAGTGACCGCAACTCCTCTTGGAGCCATTGGCCTAACCTAGCGGCCCGTTCAGCCAACTTTTCTGTGGCCATGACCTCAATAACAGCTCGACTGGCAGCACAAACCAGAGGATTACCACCAAAGGTGCTACCATGTAGGCCAGGTTTAAAACGCCCCACCTCTGAGCGCCAGGCCGTAACCCCCATCGGCAGCCCGCCCCCAATAGATTTACCCAAGCAAACCACATCGGGTGAAAGGGCATGATGCTCACAGGCCAACCAGCGTCCGGTACGGCCCACCCCTGTTTGAATTTCGTCGATGATTAACAATGCGCCTCGTTGGTTACATAATTCGCGTAGTGATTGAAAGTATGCCCTCGATCCGAGATGAACACCACCCTCACCCTGAACAAGTTCAATAATTACAGCGGCGGTATCATCGCCAATGGCCTTGTCCATTGCTTCAAGATTGTCATAAACAACATGGCCGACATTGGGAATAAGTGGCTCAAAGGGTTTTTTATATTTTTTGTTGGCTGTGATGCTAAGCGCACCCATTGTACGGCCATGAAAAGCTCGCATGGTAGCCACGATACTCGTTCGTCCTGTGCTGAAGCGGGCAAACTTCAGGGCGGCCTCAATTGCTTCTGTGCCGGAATTTGACAGGTGCAGATAGCTGTCCGACCAGCCCAAACTGTCCTCTAGAACCTCGGCCATATCCCGCATCCACAGAGCGCGTTGGTCATTGTAACTTGACTCTTGTCCCGCCACATAAGTTTCAAGCTGGGTCTGAATAGCGGCTGTCACCAGCGGGTGACTATGACCTACATTAGCCCAACCTTGGGCCCCGGCACAGTCGATATATTCATTACCTTCACTATCCCATAGCCGGCTCCCTTTGGCTTTGACAATCGCTATGGGGCGGCGACCCACGCCGCCGGAGTTGTACTTTGATTCTAACTCATAGATTTGTTGATAGTTCATTTAACTATATGCCTTTATATAGGTGGTTTACTTGGCAAAGGATTTGTCATAAATTCTCTGACCATTGCTGTGTATTCAGACTCGGCAGACGCTGCTTTTATAAGCAAGGTTTGTCCTTGTTGGACCATTACCCTGATCATTTATCAATCTCACGCTTTAAGGTTTGAGCAATGTAATCTTGCATCTTTTGATGCAGTTGACGTTGTTCGGCTGTTTCGCCCGGAGGAGGCAGGATGTGCCTGAGAGTGTCTTCCAGGTTGACCAATTCTTGAGTTTGAGTTGTATCTAATTTGCCTTGAGCCTGTAGGATTAGCAGTTCATCATAACGAGCTAGTTGTTGCTCTGTTTTTGGGGTGCGGGTGCTGTCCAGATCAAATAAAGGACTGGTTAAAATCTGGTCAGCCCGCCAGCCTTGAACCGCTGCTTCAGCCTCAATAATCACTTTATCCTGTTCTCGTTTTAAGACAAACAACTCGTCTTCTTTAGCGCTGGCGGCAACCAAAGGACTGTGGGTGGTAACAATAAATTGTATCTTGGGAAATGTTTGGCGCAACTGGTCTAATATTTTTCGCTGCCAGTTTGGATGGAGGTGAATATCGACCTCATCAATCAAAACAACCCCTTCCTGTTCTAAAAGATTTTCAGCTTTGGGGAAAGCATTGGACAAACGATAGACTAAATCTCCAGTCCAGGCCATAATGCTTTGATAACCGTCGCTCAATTGCGATAAGGACACCCAATTTCCTAAACCATCAAACCAAAGTAAACCTTGCTCTGTTGTTGTTTTTACAAAAGTTGATAGGTCAACACTGTTTATATCATCCGTTATTTGCTTCAAATGCTCTTCCGGCATCATACGAAGTAATGTTTTGGCGACTTGTTCAAACGTTTTTCGGTATTTAGAGTCCTGCCCTTCTCGTTCTTCAATTAAAGCACGACGGTCTAATTCCAATAGCCAAGCCTCAATGGGAATCAAGGCGTCACTTTGCCCAAATAGCGAAGCCATTCGGCTTTGTCTACTGTCTTGGGCCTCAGAAAAACGATGGTTTGTAAAGTGGCGTAGGGGGCCGTAACCGCAAGCTAAATCATCTTTATTAAACTTATTGGGCATCATACTAAACCCAATGTTGTGTATAGGGTATTTAGATAATGAACATTTATTTTTATATGTTCTTTGTCCTAGTGGTTTTTTTGTTGATTTACCAAAATGGATATTAGCTTGAAAATGACCTTTTTGACTTCCAACCTGAATCCAATTGATATAATCCGGGATGGGACCAGTAATTTCAGTACCCCCTAAGGTCACTGCTATAGCTTGTAAAAGTGTCGTTTTGCCCACCCCATTATCGCCAAGAATAACTGTCATCAGCCGAGGCTCATTATTTCGCCCGTCCATAAAATCAAGCTGTAACTCATCAAAACACTTTATTTTATCTAACTGAATATTCCCTAAATACATTACTTACCTCATATATAACTTTGACCAATAATATCCATTTACCTGCCCAATTTGCACGCTTTATGTGCTAGTCAAGAACATATTGAAATTGATTAAAAGGCAAGACAACAACAAATGGGCCAAACCAACGGCTAAAACAAGCAAAAATCCGTTCCTTTCACAATCCGTTGTAGTGTCTTTACTTCTCTCCAATAACAGTACCTTCACCAGCCATTGCTCGCTGCACGGGTTGTTCTACTCGACCATCGGCAAAAATGATGCGAGCAATACCCTGGGCTAAGGCTTCTTGAGCCCCCATGACCTTTTTTTTCATGCGATCCTGAGCCACGTTCATAAATTGGTCAATTTTGGCCTGGGGGATATGTTTAATCAGGCTCGACTCATCAGGGAACTTTCTTAATAAACCGGGGACATTGCTTAAGATAATCAAAGAGTCGGCTTCAAATGCAGCGGCTGTGGCGGCAGCGGCTCGGTCCCCATCAACATTGATGGCTTCACCGTCATAGCTAATGGCTGGGGGGGTGAGTACAGGTAAAGTTCCGGCGGTGAGCAAAGTTTGCAACAATGCTTTATTGACCTTTTCCACTTTGCCCGTATAGTCATCTCGCAGAACCCGTTTACGACCATCTTGAATGATTTTGATGGCCCCTTTGCGTTTCCCTTCCCAAATACGGCCATCAATACCACTTAGACCAACAGCATTAACTCCCCGCCTTTGCAGCTTTTCCACTAAACCCTTATTCATCTGGCCGCAATAAACCATTTCAAAGATTTCTAAGGTGCGGCGGTCGGTGCGGCGTGAGCTAAAACCACTGACCGAAGTCACAAATTGGGGCGGATGCCCCAACTGTTCGGCTACTTTGTTGGTCAAAGCTGAGCCCCCATGAATTACAATTAATGGCTGACCCTTTTTAACTAATTCGGCCACATCATCAGCTATGAAGTCATAATTAATACCTTCGCTACCGCCGATTTTTAAGATTATCATTCTTTTGCTCCTAATAACAATATCTTAACTTTTCCGACAAGCTGCTAGTGCCTTAATACGCACTACGCACCACGCCCTAAACTTTACTATTCCTTTCCCAAAACACGCCATCCTCATACCCTTGTATTCTCTTATCCTGTTCAGCAAGTTCCAAGCGTTTTTCAGCCAGACAGCAGTATGTCTCATCAATTTCAATGCCCACATATTGTCGCCCCAACTTCTTGGCAACCACGGAGGTTGTACCAGAACCCAGAAAGGGATCAAGTACCACATCGCCGGGATTGGAGGCGGCTAAAATAATCTTGGCCACCAGCTTTTCCGGTTTCTGAGTGGGATGGTCGGTATTTTCCGGCATCGACCAAAAAGGCACGCTTAAATCAGTCCACAGATTGGAGGGATGGGTTAAACGAAAACGGCCTTTACTCGACTCCTGCCAATCTTTGGGTTGGCCGTTTTCGGTATAAGGGGCAATCACCCGGCGTTTGAGTTTGACCGCTTCAACATTAAAAATGTACTCATCAGACATAGTACAAAACCAGATGTCCTCTGAGGCATTTTTCCAATTGCTTTTGGCCCCGCGCCCCTTTTCTCGTTCCCAGGTCAGGCGGTTACGAACTATAAAATATTTTTGAGCCAGGCGATGAATAGCCGTTGATGATTGCCAATCGCCGCAGATATAGATGGAGGCTGTAGGTTTGAGCGTTTTGACCAAAGGTTCCAGCCACGACTCCAACCACACTTCATACTCATCCAGGGACATACGGCTGAAATTGCGTTGGTTAAAGGATTTGTTGAGATTATAAGGCGGGTCGATAAAGAGCAAATCGACAAAGCGAGCCGGGAGGTAGGCTAAAACATCGGGTAGGTTTTGGCAAATCGTTTTGTTGAGCATAGCCTCAACAGCAATAGGGGCCTCAAGTTGAATGAGTCTTTTTTGATAGATATTGATTTCCTCAGCGGTGAGGGTAATCGTTCGATTGCGGGGGGCGCGTGTTTTGGTAGACATTTCCAAAATTATACCCATCCCCTACCAATAGAGCAAGAAAAAAGGATGATTTGGGTGTATTTTACTGTCACCTATGGGCATGGTTCTGGATCAAGCTATTCGCCCTAATTAACTGAGGCGATTTGAGGCATGAGTTCAAAAGGGTAGTCTGGGAACTTGGGAGAACCATTTATACACCTAAATGAGCTACCCTCCTCCGTGCTTTACTTGGGTAAGAGCGGCAAGGGTGTTTTGGGCGAAAAAGGTGTTTCGGGGTCAGAATCGTTTCCAAATTTGTATGCGGCCAATAACGATTTGGCTTGGTGGTTATCAGGCTCGTATTTTAGCACTTTGCACAGCAGGGATTCTGCCTGTTCATGCTGTTCAAGAAACTGATAACAGACGGCCATATTGTAGAGTGTGCCAATGTACTCACCATAAATCTCCGTCGAGCGTTCAAAGTAAGTCAGGGCGAGGGCGTAGTCATCCATTTCATAGAGCAAACAAGCGATTTGATGGGCCAAGTCGACTTCTTCACCTAAGGGAAAATACAAGTCCCAGACTTTATCGACCGCATCGCTGAGGTTCCGGCGCTCCTTGGAGTTTAATTGGGGTGCCAGTTCTGTCAAATGGGGCAGGTAGTGGGCAAATTGATGGCTGTCGTAAAGACTGAGCCGCACATAAGCCAGGATCTCTTCAACACTCATTTCCGGGATGGATTTGCGGGCATGTATGGTGATGGTGTGAAACTCCTCCGGGCTAAATTCCTGCACATGGCGCTGGTAAGCGCGTTGCGTTTCTGTATAACTGCCGGCCTCGTTGAGCAGCAATAAAGTACTGACAATCAAACGGCGGTGATGGTAGTCCGGAAACAGGGCCATGCCCCCACTTTGCTCACAAAAGGCTTTCAAAGCGTGATAATTGACGCTCAGTGAGATACAAGCGCCGTGTACCATCAACCGAGGCGGTTTTCGGCCCTGTAAAGCTGAGAGCCGGTGCTGGCCTTTATCGGCGGATAATAACAGCATCCCCAGCTTTGACAAGGCCCTTAAGCGCTGCAAACAGCGCAAACCAACCACCGGAAACAACAGGTGCGTATCGGACAAAGTGCCCTGATAGGTGCTGATAAGCTGTTGCAGGTAAGCTTCCGGGTAGGGAGGTTCGGTCAATTCCCGGTAATGATAGGTGTAGTGCATATTCGCCAATGTCTGCTCCAGAGATAGGGTGGTGGGGTCTTCTGGAGTCATTAAAGACATCAAACCCTGATAGCAGCGGTCATCGTTAATATAAAAAAGGTCTTGTGGAATGCTGTCAAATAGGTAATTGGCAATAGCGACCAGAGGACGATTCAAGCTGGCGGGGGTAATCGTTTGATCCCGCAGTCTCAAGTGGAGTTGGCTCGATTGATTGACATCAAAGTGAGCCAGGTCTAACAGGCCGCTTTCAAAGTAGGCTTGAAAGCGAGGGTGACGGTGCAAAAAATCTAAATTAGACTCGGCCACATCGGTTAAGATATAACAAAACGAGACCGGGGAGAGAGCGGCTTGGTGGCACAGATGGGTCAGCCGTTTGAGAAAATGAAAGGCAAAACGGCCCGAACCAGCCCCCAATTCAGATACATAGAGCGGTTCATCACTGGCTTTGTCGGGTTGCCCCGGACGTTGTTGGTCCCGCCATAAGGCAAATACAATTTCGGCGTAGCTATTAGCCATCGTCGGGTTGCTGGTGACGTAATGGGGAACCTCACTCTGCCGCCAGGCTTCTACGCCCATGTTGGCAAAGTAATGCTGCTGCCATTCCCACAGTAAGGATTGGGCAAAAGGTTGCTTTTCAGCGATAATATAGCCTGTTGTTTTTGGTTTGGTTTTTGTCATTGACCCTGACAATTTACGATCTTGGATTTACGATTTTGGATTATTCGGATATTCCAACTATCAATTATCAACTGAATACACCCACCCAAATCCCTGCCTCGTTTTGGGGAGCATATAGCCCGGCTTTATGAGCAAGATGCGGATCTGACCGCATTGGGCAATACGTTAAGCTTTGGTGGCGGTGGGTTACGGCTGGACTGGATTTAGGGCCAAATCCTTAAGGAATAACTCTTTCAGATTGTTACGGATATTCATCCTTAACGGGTCATTTTTCATCTTCGGGCCTCTGATTAAGGGCCAAGAAACCGCGCTGTCTTTCACTCGCCGATGGCTTGCTTATCTCTCATAATCGCAGTCCTGTCGCATCTCTATACCCTTGTCTGAATGCCTCTCGTCCCGGTCACCTTTTTGGTTCAAAGTGAAGCTTGCTAATATTCGGCTTAAACTCCTTGCCTTTCTTGTCCTTGAACGTATATTCGGCTTCAAAAGCTTTGTAAAATGTCCCCGTTCCATGGTACATGGTAAACCAAGGCGGGCTCGTCCCAAATGCTGCATTAACTTCTGATGTTATGACATCATCGCCGTCCGTCGCTATGACCGATGAAAAATGCTGTGGTGTCGGGCCCTGTAGTAGATCTTCGCTCATACGATCGGGATGTGGTATTGGCAATTTGCCTTGTTTTGGTTTGAATCGCGCGTCCGATGGCTCGAACCAATACATCTGCCCTGCCTCGGGTGCCGATTCGCCAACAAGTTCTTTGTGCATCGTATACTCAATTGCCTCCGGTGATAGATCTACATCATGCAAGCTGAATGCATAGGCACTGCATTGGTCTTTAAATTCTTCCTTCATCTTGTCATAGGTGTCTCCATTCTTGTATCCTTGTAGATAATCCTCGTATGCCGTATCGAATGGTGGAAAATGCCCACTTGGTTTAAGCCCCTCGCCCAACTCACGTCCGTATAATAATCTATGGTTGGCTTCTGGTAGGGCCCACTTTCCGTTTGCTGTTTCTTCAATTTGTACATCTTCCTCTAGTTTCTTAAGCTGCACCACGCCTTGGATGTGAGGAGTGAGGAGGGGTTTCATTTGGAGTTGTGCGTCCGCATGCGACGTACGAAAATCGCTTTTGGAATACCTATCCGTTTGAACAGCATTCGCCCGCCGCCCCATCACCGTCGCTTCTCTCTCCAATGCCGAATCATCGTTGATTGCCGTTCCCTTCATCTGCAGCGTCGGTTTTACCCGTCCCTGCTTTTGCTGCACCACATGCCAGGCTTCGTGCGACAAATGTTTTTCCTGCCCCGGCCCCACGTGGATGTCCGTACCCTGCGTATAGGCCAACGCCTGCAATGGGGCCGGTTTGGCGGAATTGTAATGGACGCTTACATCATCCATCGACAGGCCGGAGAGGCCTTCGATACCGCTTTTTAGGTTATCCGGCAAGCCGATTTTATTTACCTGACGCGCCCCGACCATTGGTGATTCACCCCCTCCAGGCTCCATTCCCTGCGAACCGGGGTTCTTATGGGCCGATATCTTTCCCCCTTTGCGTTGCAGGATGGGTTTCGTCGGCAGCGGCTTGGGCTGCTTCGTGGCTCGATTGCCTGCCCGTAGCGGCACCTGAGCAAAATTCCGTCCTTGAAGCTGCAAGTGGGGGTAGCCTGGTTGTGGTTCTGGCTCACGGCTGGCCGGAGCAAAAGAAGAGGGCTGTCGCTGTAAAATGGCACTGGGGCCAGGGTTCATAATGTCGCTGGGGGTGCCGCTGCTGAAACCAGTGGGGGCGTTTTTCAGGCCTTCAACATCGGCCATTTCAAAGGTTTGCTGGTGCTGGGGGGCTTCCTTATGCTTGTGTTTGCGGGTCTTGCGTTGGTCTTGCTCTTGATTTGTTTGGTTGTTCTCACTCATTGGGTTTTCTCCTGCCAGATAAAATCTTTTTCATTTAATAAGCGTTCTTCTTTAAGCAGTTCGATTCGGACAGCTTCCAGCACATGCGGCATCGAGACAGGCGTACCGGCTGCGGTGGCCATAAAGGCCGCATTTAGGGCAGCGTTGTAAATACTGCCTCCGGCCAGTTTGAATTTCCGGGCCAGGTAGCTATAATCCAACCCCTCCACAGGCGTTTCGGACGGAAATATCTTTTGCCAGATCCGTTGGCGATACGTTTCATCCGGCTTTAGAAACATAATTGTAAAACGCAAGCGGCGGGTAAAAGCCTCGTCCAAGCCCGACTTCATGTTTGTAGCCAGAATGGCCAAGCCTTGGTAAGCTTCCAGGCGTTGCAGTAAATAGTTGATTTCTATGTTGGCGTAGCGGTCGTGGCTGTCTTTAACCTCGCTCCGCTTGCCAAAGAGAGCGTCGGCTTCGTCAAAAAAGAGCAAAGCTCCCCCATCTTCGGCCGCATCAAACAGCCGACGTAGATTTTTTTCCGTTTCGCCAATATACTTGCTAACCACGCTTGACAGGTCGATGCGGTAGAGGTTCAGCTTCAGGTGGTTGGCCAAGATCTCGGCGGCCATCGTTTTGCCAGTTCCACTTTCTCCGGCAAACAGAACTGTAATGCCCAGGCCGCGGCTGCTGCGTCGGCGGAAACCCCAGTTGTTGTAAACTGTGCTGCGCTGGACCACCTGATCGGCAATGTGGCCCAGATATCGCCGTTGATCTTCTGATAAAACAATATCGTCCCATGTTGCCTTAGGCAAAATGTGCTGAGCCAGTTTATCCAGGCGGGGGCGGGTATAGGCCAAGCAAGCCTGCCATAATAAGTCGGATAGAAGTGGTAGAGATTTGGAAGCAGCTGCGGATTGGGTCAGAGCGCTGTTAGTGATGTGCTGAATGGTGGGTAGGTTGAGATTAAATTGGCCCGCCAGTTGGGCCGGGAGAGAGTCTGTACCAGTCGGCAGAATCGCTTCCCAGGCTGTGATCTGTTCGGTTGGGGTTGGTTTATGCACGTCTAAAACACAATTAGCCTGTTCCATATTGTACCATACATCCCTGGTATCCAACAAAAAAAGGCCGTTACTGCGGTACAAAAATTGCTGTACCCGCTGTTGCAGGCCACTGTCGGAGCTATCTGACTCCAATTCAGCAGCATTCAGATATAGGGCCAGCGGCAGCAGCAAACTCTCTCGCTGCCAGAGGCGGGCAAAATCTTCCAATTCTCTGGCCGTAGAAGGGATCAACTGAGCGGGCATGTTGTAGAGGTAAACACCTAGCCGTTCGGCAATTTGCCAAGCAACCAGGCGCTTGCTGATGGTATCGGGGCCAACCAGTTGCAAAATAGGCCAGCGCGGCCTTGAATTAGCCTGCTCTAAACAAAGCAGCGCTTTATCCACTTGCTGTTGTTGGGAGGGCGGCAAACTCACCTGCTGCTCTTCCGGCGGCCAGGGGAGCAAAAAAGGACCCAAGCGATGATCCAACTGGTTCAAGCCTTTTATATAATTGACAATACGCTCATCGGCTTGCAAAGGCCTGAGGGTCAAAGGCAGGTTGAGGGAAGAATTAATCTCAACCAGTCGCCAGTAGCGTAGTGGGCTTTGCGGGGATAGTGCCTCCCAATTGGCATCATCAAACAAGGTCAGGGCCAAGGCAAAGGTGGGATAAAGATTGTTGGGATTCCCCTGCGCTTGGGCATATAAGCTTGCTATCTCCGGGTCTATCTCTGCGGCAGCGCAGAGTAACAATATCTTTTGCTCAAAAGAAGAGAGAGCGAACTGTTGGCCCAACTCAAGTAAGGTCGGAGGCAGGGCAAGAGGGATGCTTGTTTCAGCGGATGTTGCTTGCTCGTCGGCAAGATAAGTTTTTAATTGCGAGCGTAACCAATCTACAGCCGAGGCCACTGTTTGATTGTTAACTACTGTTTGTTTGGACATGGGCTAACAATATCTCCCAATCTTCTTGATGCCTATAGTTTAAATTTTTGTCCGGCAACAGGGATGTGGACCTTTTTTACACCCTGCTCTTGGGCTGCTTGAGCCAGGGCTTGGGCATTTTCTAGTTCACCATGTACCAGAAAGAGCTTTTTAAGTTGTGACTTGTTTTGGACGCTCTTGAGCCAATTGAGCAGTCCGTTGTGGTCGGCATGGGCCGAATAGCCATCAATTTTCATAACTTTGGCTTTAACCTGATACTCGCTGCCAAAAATAGGGACAACGGGATGTCCATCTGAAATCTTTCGGCCCAGGGTATGTTCGGCCTGATATCCAGCAAACAAAATGGTGTTGCGTGGGTCGGTGATATTGTTTTTCAGGTGATGTAATATCCGGCCAGCTTCACACATACCAGAAGCACTGATAATAACAGCCGGTTTAGCCAAACTGTTTAAGTCCTTAGAGTCTTGAACCTTACGAATATAAGTCACTTGGTCAAATCCAAAAGGATTACGGCTGCCCGTCTCGTCCAAAAACTCGCGGGTTTGTTGGTCATACAATTCAGGGTGAAGCCGAAAAATTTCGGTGGCGTTTACCGCCAGCGGGCTATCAACAAAGATATCAATAGGAGGGATTTCATGCTCGGTGATCAGTTGGTGGAGGACATAAACAATTTCTTGGGTGCGCCCCACCGCAAAAGAAGGAATAATCAACTTACTTTGCTTTTGGCATACCTCTAATACGGCCTCTTTTAAGGCTGCTTTAGCTTTGCCACGAGCCTCATGGAAGCGTTGGCCGTAAGTACTTTCCATAATGACAAAATCTGCCCCCTCAGCCGGAACGGGGTCACGTAAAATAGGTGAATTATTGCGGCCAATATCACCACTGAAAACCAGACGTTTTTGCTGTCCATTGTGGTCTATATCCAAAACAATTGAGGCCGACCCCAACATATGCCCCGCTTCTCGATAATATGCTCGGATGCCAGGGCCAACCTGAAAGGGGCGATTGTAGCCAATCGACTGGAATAGTTCCAGAGACTCGATCACATCAGCCTCACTATAAAGAGGCTCAAAAGGTTGTTTACCCTGTTTGCGGCGGCGTTTGTTGACATATCTGACATCATTCTGTTGAATATGGGCCGAATCACTCAACATAATGGCGCACAAATCGCGGGTGGCAAAGGTTGACCAGATAGTGCCTTGAAAGCCTTGTTTGACCAGACTAGGCACATTGCCAGTATGGTCAATATGAGCGTGGGATAAAATCAAGGCATCGATTTTTGTGGCCTCAAAGGGCAGGGTGCGGTTGCGTTCAAAGGCTTCTTTTCGTCGCCCCTGATACATGCCGCAATCAAGTAAGATATTAAATCCATTAGCTCTGACCAGGTGCATTGACCCGGTTACGGTTTGGGCCGCTCCCCAAAACTGAAGTTCCATAATTTTCTCTCCCCTAAATAGGGATTGGATAGGGATTGGGAGATTGTAACTTTAATCTCCTAATCTCCTAATCTCCTAATCTCTAAATTTTTATTATTTAACGCCCTATTAAATGAGGCATCAGGCGAATTTCTTCTATTTTTAACAGTAATCCCATAGTGATATATACCCCCACACCTAAAATCCCGCCACCAATGGCAATAAGAAGGGGTGACAGGCCAGGTGCCAATGCCATAAAGAGTAAAACAGCCGCACCCATTACCCCCGCAGCAAGCGATGTGCGGCCCAGGGTCCTAAATATCGACCCGGCCTCTACGCCAGCCATACGTCGATGGGCAATAACTAACATGATAATAACTTCAACAGTTACCGCTATGCCATTTGATAAAGCCAAGCCACCTGCTAATAAGGTTTTGTACAAAGCCATAGCCAGGCCAATATTAATAACCATGCTGACAATGGAACTGAGCAAGGGGGTGATGGTGTCCTTTTGAGCATAAAATACGCGGTTAACAACCTCCAGGGCCGAATGAGCAAGTAAAGCTAAGGCCCAAAATTGTAGCGATTGGTAAACGGCGGCAGTTGAATCGGGGCCAAATTGACCACGCTCAAACATCACCTGAATAATGGGGCGACCCAGAACAATCAAACCAACCATAGCTGGAATAGCCAGGGCTATCATAATGCGTAAGGTTTGTGACATAGTACGTCGCAGGGTGTCAATATCACCTCTAGCGGCTAACTCTGCCAGCGTAGGGAAAAGAACAATCCCTATAGCCGAGCCAATAATTGTTTGAGGCATCTGCATCAAATCCCAGCCATAATCTAAAGCTGAAACGCTGCCTTCATCTAAATATGAAGCCAGTCTGAACATGACGATAAAGTTAATCTGGATGACAAAAATATTCAGGACGCGGGGACCCATCAATTTAGCAATTTGCCACAAATTTTTATCAGCCCAGCCAAATTTAGGATAATACTTTATGCCGTGCTGCATAAGTGCCGGTATCTGAATTAACAGATGGACTACAGCACCTAATATGGCCCCATAAAGTAAACC
>PJEL010002620.1_pt1 | contig 16249 bp, 14 predicted proteins | sample 1853271 | NCBI WGS metagenome assembly PJEL01 (sample SAMN08108733, study PRJNA415343) | Invertebrate metagenome, whole genome shotgun sequencing project. | host: Globobulimina | place: Sweden: Gullmar Fjord | collected 2015-08
CTAGGCAGCTGAGGGCTTATCATTAAGCGGCTGAAGGCTCTATCTTTACGATCGACGGATTGTCACCACAAAGCGAACATTCTGGATCAGGACGCACTTTTACTTTTCGAAATTCTGTATAAAGGGCATCATAAATCAGAAGGCTTCCCGAAAGGCTTTCGCCAATACCCAACAGCTCTTTCAGGACCTCGATACCCTGCAGGGAACCCATGGCACCAGCAAGAGCGCCCAGCACACCGGCCTCCCCGCAAGTCTGCGCAACATCGGGCGGCGGCGGTGATGGGAATATACAGCGATAACAGGGATTATCCCCCCCTTCATGGGCTTTATAGGTCGAAAGCTGGCCTTCAAATTGCAACATAGCCGCGGAAACCAGCGTTTTCTTCAAAAAGAAGCAAGCATCATTGATCAGGAAACGGGTGTTAAAATTATCAGATCCGTCAGCAATCAGATCATAGTCGGCAAAGATACGATCCACATTTTCTGATGTTAGTCGTTCCGCATACGGAACAATTTTAACATCCGGATTAATATTGGCGACAGTCTCCGATGCGCTTTGCACCTTTGGCCGTCCAATATCCTGCGTGCCATGAGCGATTTGACGCTGCAGGTTGGAAAGATCAACCTCATCATCATCAATAACACCAATAGTGCCCACCCCGGCAGCGGCCAGATATAGAATAAGGGGGGAGCCAAGGCCCCCGGCACCGACAATCAGAATTTTCGATTGCAGAAGTTTCTTCTGCCCAATCCCGCCGACTTCGCGCAGGATAATATGCCGGGCATAACGATCCATCTGATCATCGGTAAGCTTCATATCAGACCCCGTCAAACAAGGCTGTGGTCAGATACCGTTCAGCAAAGGACGGGATAATAACCACGATAGTTTTCCCCGCCATATCTGGACGCTCCGCTACTTCAAGGGCTGCGGCAAGAGCCGCGCCTGATGAAATGCCCACAGGAATACCATCGTCCTTGGCAATGGCCCGAGCCATTTCAAACGCTGTTTCATTCCCAATCGTCAGGATTTCGTCAATCAGAGTCTCATCAAGGTTTAAAGGTGAAAACCCAGCGCCAATGCCTTGAATTTTGTGAGGGCCAGGCTGACCGCCAGAAAGGACAGGACTGTCTTCAGGTTCCACGGCAATGATTTTGATGTCTTTGTTGTGTTCTTTGAGGAAACTTCCAACACCTGTCAGTGTTCCGCCGGTTCCGACACCCATAACAACCGCATCAACTTTGCCGTCGGTATCACTCCAGATTTCTTCAGCCGTTGTTACTTTGTGAATTGCCGGATTAGCGGGATTTTCAAACTGCTGCGGAATTACAGCATTACCATATTCTTCAACCATTTCATTGGCGCGCTTGATAGCACCGACCATCCCTTTTGCTGCTTCTGTCAGTTCAAGCTTGGCACCCAAAAGCTTTAACATTTTGCGCCGCTCAATGGACATACTCTCCGGCATCACCAGGGTAAGATCATAGCCCTTTGATGCACAGACGAAAGCAAGACCAATCCCGGTATTACCAGAGGTTGGCTCAATTATTTTGGTTTCCTTGTTCACTATTCCAGCTTCTTCCATGGCTTCAATCATGGCAGCCGCAATCCTGTCCTTAACAGACGCTAAAGGATTGAAAAATTCCAGTTTCAAAAGAATATCTGCTTTGGCGCCGCGGCTTTCGCAAAACCGTTTTGCTCTGACCAGAGGTGTTGAACCGATTGTGTCGACAATGCTGTCATAAACTTTTCCGCGCGGCTCAATTTTCTTCATCATTGTCTTAAGTCCTTTCAGTAATGGCGATAGGGCAATAGCCCGCAGGTCCAGATAATTTTTGTGTCAAATCACCGGGACATATTTTTGTTTAAATATCAAAACTACTCACTGAGCGAGAAGGTTCCTCTACACAATCGGTATTTGCCTGGCGGCACAGGTCTTCCAGCGTAACCTTGTCCAATTGCTCCAACATGGCAGCCTGTGCCTCCATCCAGAGTGGCCCAACAACCTTTTTTCCTATTTCAGAGGAGAAGATTTGTGCTCCTTCCTCTGCATCCGCATCACTAATAACACGGATAATATCTCCCGCTGTTATGCGGCGGCGTTCTCTTGCCAGACGGTATCCTCCTCGCGGACCACGAACTCCTTTTAGAATACCAGCATGCACGAGTTGTTGCATCACTTGTTCTAGGTATCGCTGTGGAATTCCCTGACGTTGAGTAATTTCCTTGGATTGCACAGGGTTTGGACGCGCGTTAAAGGCGATATCAACGACCGCTTCCAGCGCATACAGCATTTTTTTGGGCAAATGTAACATTTAGGCCCCCTTCTGCGCAGCGATTCCTGTAGATCCAAATCCACCTTCGCCACGTATCGTTTCATTCAATGAGTGAGTTTCTGTCCAAACCGCCATGGTCACCGGAGCGATCACCATTTGGGCAATTCTGTCCCCGCGTTCTATTACAAACGGCTCCTCCCCCAAATTCATCAGAATTATACCAACCTCGCCCCGATAATCTGCATCGATGGTGCCGGGAGTGTTGGGAAGGGTTATCCCTTTTTTAAGCGCGAGCCCAGATCTTGGACGAATTTGCGCTTCAAAACCAATAGGTAGTGCCATTTTGAAACCGGTTGGGACCAAGGTTCGTTTTCCAGGGGCCACAATAATTGTGTCTTCGACCGCAGCACGGATATCCATTCCTGCGCTCCCTGAAGTTTCATAGGATGGAAGCGGGATATCACTGCCATGAGGCAGCCGCGTAATCTCGATTGAGACCTGAGACATTAATTCTTACCTTGAAAAAATTCTGAAATTTGTAGGGCGAGCGCCGCAGAAACTTCCTGCTTACTCATTTTTGGCCAGCTATCCGTTCCCTGACTTGTAATCAGGTGAACGGCATTATCATCGCCGCCAAAAGTTCCGGTCGCAGGACTGACATCATTGGCAACAATCCAGTCACATCTTTTTTTGGCGAGCTTCGCCGACCCGTTTTCAATAACGTTTTCTGTTTCGGCGGCAAATCCGACGACCAATTGTGGTCTATCTGACTTCAACCCGCTAACGGTTGCCAAAATGTCCGGGTTTTCAGCGAATTTCAGTTCAGGAAGGGCTCCATTTTTCTTTTTGATTTTCTGATCCGCGGCACTAGCGACACGCCAATCAGCGACGGCGGCTGAAAAGATGGCGCCATCTGCTGGTAATGCTGATGTTGTTGCCTCCAACATATCCCGCGCTGATTCAACTTGAACAACCGTGATACCAATTGGCGGGTCCAATTTCGTCGGGCCAGAAATCAGAGTAACATCCGCACCGAGACCCTTCAGAGCCACTGCCAGAGAATATCCCTGTTTTCCCGAAGACCGATTGGCTATGTACCGGACTGGATCAATGGGTTCGTGAGTTGGGCCGGCCGTTACAATAATCTTTTTCCCAGTAAGCGATTTTTCGTCATCCTCTTCAAAGAAAGCGGAAATGGCATCGGCAATTTCTTCGGGTTCAGCTAGCCGTCCTGGGCCATATTCACCGCAGGCCATGTCCCCTTCATTAGGGCCAATGACATGTACGCCGTCTGTCTTCAAGGTTGCAAGATTACGCTGCGTTGCTGCATGTTCCCACATTCTGACATTCATGGCAGGCGCGATCATGACGGGTTTGTCTGTGGCAAGCAGGGCTGTGGTTGCCAAATCCGTAGCAAGACCATTTGCCATTTTGGCCATCAAATCGGCCGTCGCGGGTGCCACAAGAACCAGATCCGCACTTCTGGAAAGCTGGATATGACCCATCTCCGCTTCATCGTTAAGAGAAAATAAATCTGTGTAGACTTTCTCCCCTGTCAGGGAAGAGACTGAGAGCGGCGTTACAAATTTTTCCGCGGCTTTGGTCAAAATGGCTTGCGTGCGAATACCACGTTTTGACAGAAGACGAATAAGCTCAAGACATTTATAGGCGGCAATACCGCCTCCTATGATCAAAAGCACTGATTTCTCTGAACTCACTGGACATCCGCCTATTTTACTTCTCTTTTATGTGAATAAAATAGTAACCGGATCTTTTTCGTGCAAGTGATTAATTGTCTAAAAAATTCGATTTATTTTTAAAGCTGGCTGAATGTCACAGAAACTGAAGCAAAATGAAGGTTGCGAGCCCCCCCAAAATAATACCATTCACCAGATAAAGTGTTCTTAAGCCCTGTTCATTTGAGGAATTTTCGTTCAGTTTGTCTTTTTTGAATTTCTGACTGATCTGTTGTTCTTCAATGCGGCCAAGAAGTTTGTCCGTCTTCGTCACAAGATCAGGAAGCTGCTTGAGGAAACCCAGACCTTCTTTGATAATTTGGGCGGCTTTCGCTTCCGGTCCCATATTTTCACGCATCCATTCTTCAACAGTAGGGTGAGAGACTTCCCAGAAATTAATTCTTGGATTAATACTCTGCGCAACACCTTCAGCGGTTACCATGGTTTTTTGTAGTAAAAGCAGTTGTGGTTGCGTTTCCATTTCAAAAGTCTCAGTGATCTGGAATAGTTGAACCAGCAAACGACCTAGAGAAATTTCGTTAACAGCTTTTCCAAGAATGGGCTCTCCAATGGAGCGGCACGCCTGCGTAAAAGCATCCAGGGATTTATGGGGCGGCACAAATCCCGCTTCAAAATGCACTTCTGCGGCGCGACGGTAATCGCCCGTCAGAAAAGCAAACAGCATTTCCGCCATAAAAAGGCGGGACTGATGGTTCATTCTGCCCATTATTCCAAAATCGACAGCGACCAGTTTTCCGTCATCCGTGACGAATAGATTACCGTGATGCATATCGGCATGAAAAAACCCATCCCGCAGAACCTGGTTCAAGAAAACCCGGATCACAATTGCCGAGATTTTTTCCAAATCATGCCCTTTGGCAACAAGCTCATCCATGTCGGATAAACTGGTCCCAACAACACGGCTCTGGGTCATGACACGCCTGCCGGTGCGTTGCCAATCAATAGTTGGCACTGAGAATTCCAGGTCCCCATCAAAATTCTCCGCCATTTCAGCTGCGGCAGCCGCTTCCAGACGGAGATCCATCTCAAGTTCAACGGACTCTGCCAGAACTTCAACCGTTTTTGTCGGGCGCAGGCGCCTGAAACTGGGTTGAAACCTTTCCACCATACCAGCGATCCAAAGGAAAAGCTGAATGTCCCTTTCAAAGGCTTCCTCTATGCCGGGGCGAAGAATTTTGACGGCAACATTTCGTCTGATGGTTTCTGTGGCGTCCGGGTCTTCATCAGTCGGGGCAGCAATGATATCTTCAACAACAGCAAAATGAACCTGCGCAATTGAGGCTGCCGCAACCGGTTTTTGATCGAATTCTACAAAAAGCGTCTCGATAGAGGCTTCCAGCTCTTTCTCAACTGTTTTACGAGCTTCTTCAAAGGAAAAAGGCGGTAATTTGTCACGTAAATTTCCGAGATCCTTGGCAATTTCCTCTCCAAGAATATCAGACCTTACAGACAGCGCTTGCCCAAGTTTGATAAAACTCGGTCCCAATTCCCGCAAGGCACCAGCAAGCCTTTCTCCTTTACGCAAGTTTTTGTGGGAAACACCTCCCAAGGCAAAAAGCGGTAGTAAAAACCGCGCGAGCCTTACATGGAAAGGGGCTTCTTCCAATCCATCCAGAAGAAACAGTGCATCGTACCGAGCCAAAGTTCGAACAACAAAAAACAAGCGTATTAGATTATTAATCCCCCGAAACACATCTATCCCCTATATCCGCCACGCAGAATGAATAGCAGCGATCCCGCCGGACAGTTTTCGATATTTCACCTGGCCCAGGCCAGCATCCAATATCATGGCTTTGAAACCTTCTGCATCGGGGAATTTTCGGATACTCTCGACCAAATACTGGTAGGATTCTTTGTCCCCCGCCACCATACCGCCAATTTTCGGAAGAATGTTAAAGGAATAGAAATCGTAAAATTCTTTAAGGCCGGGCTGTGAAACAGTACTAAATTCCAGACACATAAATCGGCCGCCGGGCTTCAACACGCGCCGCGCTTCACGCAGGGCCAAGGGAATATCTGTCACATTCCGAATACCGAACGCAATGGTGTAGGCATCAACGGATTTATCATCAAGCGGAAGCGCCATGGCGTCCCCATTTACCCATTTAAGACCTTCAAGCCGGCCCTGATCCAAAGCCCGATCTTGTCCAACGCTCAACATGGCATGATTAATATCAAGGACAGTAACCTGACCGTCACCCTTGATCCTGTCCAGAAACTTAAACGCGATATCCCCTGTACCACCAGCCACATCCAATAGATGCTGGCCTGGCCTTGGCATCAGCCAGTCCATCATGGCCGTTTTCCATAATCGATGAACGCCCGCGCTCATCAGATCGTTCATCAAGTCATAATTTTCGGCGACGCTATCAAAAACACCTCGAACAAGTCCGGCTTTTTCAGAAACAGGAACGTCCTTGAAACCGAAGTGAGTGTTATCTGATTGAGATCCCTCGTGGGAGTCTGATGAGGCCATGGTGATCCTCGAAAGAGTAATTTCAAATGCTTACGCCTTGTTTTGCTTAAAAAGCAGCTGAGCGCAAGCATCAAATTCACATTCAAAGCCTGATTGATGTTATTTCAGACAATCCGCTTCGTTTTGCGTGGAAACCAAATTCATTCCCGTCTAAAGTCCGCCCATGCCTGAATTACCCGAAGTAGAAACCGTTGCCCGTGGCCTGGAACAGGCTTTGATTGGCGATTCATTTTCCAAGATCACCTTGCGGCGAGAAAATTTACGATTTCCCTTTCCAAAGGGTTTTGCCAAGACCCTTACTAACAAACAGATCACACGAATAGGGCGGCGGGCCAAATACTTGTTGATATCCCTCGAAGACGGCACGGTCATGATTGGCCATCTCGGCATGTCCGGGAGTTTTCGCATTGAGAAAACACCTGTTAAAATCTTCGACAAACACGACCATGTTATTTTTGAGACAAATAAAGGGGTGACAGTCCGTTATCATGATCCCCGCCGGTTTGGTTTTATGCTCCTGACCCGTGAAGAGGAAATGAACGATCATCCGCTGCTTGCCGCCATCGGGCCAGAGCCTTTGGGAAATGCGTTTAACGGACCAATCCTTGCAAAACGGCTGGAGAACAGAAAAAGCCCGATAAAGACAGCCCTCCTCGATCAAAAAATTGTTGCTGGAGTGGGGAATATATATGCATGCGAAGCTCTGCATCGTTCGAGCACTTCTCCCAAGCGTATCTCCGGAACTATAAAGGGGGCAAAAGCGGACCGCCTGGCAAATGCTGTGCGAACAGTACTCGAAGAAGCCATCAAATCTGGTGGATCTACTCTCCGCAACTACAGCACAACGTCTGGAGAGCTGGGGTACTTCCAGCATAATTTCAGAGTTTATGGAAAAGAGAACGAGGTATGTCCGACGGATACCTGCTCCGGGACCATCCATCGCATCACCCAAGCAGGCCGTTCCACCTTCTATTGTCCAGCTTGCCAAAAATAATTTCTAACAAATGTTCAAAAATGAACGACACATCGGATATTCACTGGACAAGACCCTTTTTGCGAAGATAATGGCGCCAGCTTTTATACATCAAAGGTCCTATCCCTTGAAATACGCAGTCGCTGATTTCATCGGATGGTCTTTGGTCTTGGACATTTACAATGACAGGAGAACGTCATGGCCTATAACAATATCATTGTGGAAACACGCGGACCTGTTGGCCTTATTCGCCTCAATCGCCCCAAAGCGTTAAACGCCCTATGTCAGGAACTGACAGAGGAAATGGGCGCTGCCCTCGACATTTTTGAAGCCGATGAAGCCATTGGCGCCGTTGTTCTAACCGGTTCTGCCAAAGCGTTTGCGGCTGGCGCAGATATCAAGGAAATGCAATCCAAAACATATATGGATGCATACAAGAATGACTTCATCACAGCCACCTGGGAGCGGGTAGCACGGTGCCGCAAACCTGTTATTGCAGCGGTTGCCGGATATGCCCTTGGTGGCGGCTGTGAACTTGCCATGATGTGTGACTTTATTCTGGCCGCTGACAATGCTCAGTTCGGTCAGCCTGAAATCAAACTCGGAACAATTCCTGGGGCAGGCGGCACGCAACGTCTCACCCGCATCGTTGGAAAATCAAAAGCGATGGAAATGTGCCTTACCGGACGCATGATGGGCGCGGAAGAAGCAGAACGTGCTGGTCTTGTCAGCCGAATTATTCCTCTGGATGACCTAGAAGATGAGGCGATCAAGGTGGCGACATCCATTGCGGAACTTTCTGGACCGATCGTCATGATGGGTAAGGAATGTGTCGACAAGGCTTATGAGACCACCCTTCGGGAGGGAATCATGTTCGAGCGTCGGGTTTTCCATTCCACTTTTGCGACCGAAGATCAGAAAGAAGGAATGGCTGCCTTTGCAGAAAAGCGCTCTCCTTCCTTTAAAAACAAATAGGGATCTCGTTAAATCCCACCCAAAAGCCACATTTTTTGGGGAAAATACTCTTTTTTGCCGTTATCTATCGTTAATGCGGGATTCTCCTGTTGACGGAAGATAAATGGCTGGCTATAACCCGGCTTCCGAAATTCGAAGCTAATAGACAGGATTGTCATGGCGCATCATAAATCAGCGATTAAGCGCATCCGGCAGACAGAAACACGCACTGAGCGTAATCGTGCACGGCGCAGCCGTATTCGTACTTTCGTCAAGAAAGTAGAAACAGCGATCACCGAAGGCGATCAAGGCAAAGCCAACGACGCGTTGCGTGTTGCCCAGTCTGAACTCAGCCGCGGCGTTGTGAAAGGCGTGTTGAAAGCCAACACAGCTGCTCGCAAGGTTTCTCGTCTGAACACACGGGTGAAAGCACTGTCTGCTTAACAGCAGCCTGCTACCGAGAATCAAGCCGTACCCGAAGTTCGGATAACGGCTTTTTTTTCGTCCAAAATCTATCAAAATGACGATTTGTCATTCCTACAATTTTCCATATATTTTAATTGTAGGCCAAAATTTTATGCATTTCACTACATGTTGTAGGTCAACGTTTTCTTTGACCAATTGATCAATTTATTTTCGAAGATTCCTTCCCGGCTCACTTGCATCTGTGGATAAGTTCAGATTAAATGCTGCGCTATTGGGAGCACGAACAAACAATTGATAGCGAGTGATTTGCTTGTTTTGGGAGGCAACAAATCGAACTAGCTGTAATTGGGCAAAGATTGATTTGACCCAATTCGTCCAGCTATTTTTGAGCTATCATTTCAAGTTTATCGGGTACAACCACAGACCTCACAGATCTCTATGTGAGGGAAGGATTGCTGTTTGCTTTCCTTGATCTGTGAAAAATGTTGTTTTTAGGAAGGCCAGAAGACAATGACTGTAGAGGGTGCGCAAACCAGCGGACAAGGTTATGCTGGTGATGTTACAGTTTCAGAAGCCTGGGGCATTTTAAAGAATGATCAAAACGCTGTTTTGGTGGATGTTCGAACAAATGCCGAATGGTCTTTCGTAGGTCTTCCGGATCTCTCTTCTCTTGATAAAAAAGTACAACCAATATCCTGGGTGCTTTTCCCAGAAATGTCACCCAATCCGCGTTTTTTAGAAGACCTTAACGCAGGCCAGACTGATAAATCAGCGCCTGTCCTCTTCCTCTGCCGCTCCGGCGTTCGATCTATTGCCGCAGCCATTGCTGCCACGAATGCCGGTTATACAGACTGTTATAACATTCTGGGTGGGTTTGAAGGAGATCCGGACGGAAGCCGCCACAGAGGGAATATCAGTGGTTGGAAAGCAGAAAAACTCAATTGGGTACAGGGCTGATATGGCAAGTCAGAAACCATTGAACGCAATCGATCCACATATGACAACCTGGAACAGGGTTCAGGATCGACTTCGAAAGGAATATGGTGACGCCACCTATAATTCGTGGCTCAAAAATATTGAACTTGAGACTGTCGTCAATGGTCACGTGAATATGTCTCTTCCCACAAAATTCCTGCGGGACTGGGTCATTAACAATTATGCCAATCGTATTCGGCAGATCTGGTGCCTGGAGGATCAATCGATTCAATCCATCGATATCCAGGTTAAAGAAGCCGTCACATCCTCGTCAGCCTCACAATTGCGCGAAGATGTATCCAGTTTCACAGGAAACGATACAGTCAGAAAAGTACAAACAATCAAACCTTCCAACAAATTTGAAGGTCGAGACGGTATCTCATCACAGCTGGACGCTCGTTTCACATTCGAAAATTTTGTCGTTGGTAAATCCAACGAGCTTGCCCATGCCGCCGCTCGGCGTGTCGGTGAAGCCAAGGACAACATTCCTTTTAATCCACTTTATCTCTATGGCGGCGTCGGCTTGGGTAAAACCCATCTGATGCATGCTATCGGTCATGCTATTGCGGTAAACAGTCCTGAAAAAAGTGTTCTCTATCTTTCTGCAGAAAAGTTCATGTATCGCTTTATTCGGGCGCTCCGTTACAAAGATACCATGAATTTTAAGGAACAATTCCGATCTGTTGATGTTCTGATGATTGACGACGTTCAGTTTATCGCTGGCAAAGAATCAACGCAGGAGGAGTTTTTTCACACCTTCAATGCGCTTGTGGATCAAAATCATCAGATCATTATTTCGGGAGACCGTTCACCGACAGATCTGGAGGGGATGGAAGAACGCATGCGATCCCGCTTGGGCTGGGGACTCGTTGCCGATATTCATCCAACCGATTATGAATTACGCCTTGGCATATTGCAATCCAAGGTCGAACAGGCGGATATTTCAATCGAGCCTCGTATTCTGGAATTTCTAGCGCATCGGATCACATCGAACGTGCGGGAACTCGAAGGTGCGCTAAACCGAGTGCTGGCTTATTCGGACCTGGTAGGCCGGGATGTCACTTTGGAAAGCACTCAGGAAGTTCTTCGCGATCTGCTGCGTGCCAATGATCGACGGATAACGATTGAGGAAATTCAGAAACGGGTCGCTGAACATTTCAATATTCGGATGTCTGACATGCATTCCGCAAGGCGGGCAAGGGCTGTCGCGCGACCTCGTCAGGTTGCCATGTATCTGGCAAAACAGCTGACCAGTCGCTCTTTGCCTGAAATTGGCAGAAAATTTGGGGGCCGAGATCATACAACGGTCATGCATGCCGTCCGAAAAATCGATGAACTGCGAGAAGGAGACATTAATCTTTCCGAAGATATCGATCTGCTGCGGCGCATGCTCGAAACCTGAGCAAAGCGCTTAACCCTTAGAAATAAAACCCCTTTCAACGATCGCCGGGAGAACCGATTCTGGACGATCAAAACCGTTGGGCATTAGCCGATGATCTGGTATAGTGTCAAACCCGGCCCTGTATGGATCTATTGTTGAGGCAGGAAGGGATTCAAGTTTTGAATCAACTTCTTATGAGACAGGCTTCGATCCTAATCCGGAAATTATTGTTGATGTGGTGCACCTTTTTCAGGCAAGATGGTGTTTCATGCACGAGTTATGTCTGAAAGCTTTGTTGAGCCTATGAAACTAACAATTGAACGCAGCGCCCTACTCTCCTCTCTGAACCACGTACAAAGTGTGGTGGAGCGCCGAAACACAATTCCTATCCTGTCCAACATTCTGCTTATCGCAGAAAATGGTACCCTGGGATTGACGGCAACCGATCTGGATCTTGCAATTAATGAACAGGTCGCAGCAGAAATCATCACACAGGGTTCTATCACTGTACCGGCGCATCTTCTGTATGATATCGTGCGAAAATTACCAGATGGCTCACAAGTGGAACTGGATTTCAATAGCGAGGACGGACGGATTTCTATCCGCGCAGGCCGATCTCAGTTTGCTTTGTCCTGTCTTCCAAAAGATGACTTCCCGATTATGGAAACTGGCGAATTACCACACCGCTTTTCCTTATCCGCAGCAGAATTGAAAAGGCTTATCGACAAGACACGATTTGCCATTTCGACTGAGGAAACTCGCTATTATTTGAACGGTGTTTACCTACATGCCGCCGATAATGAAGGCATACCCGTCCTGCGCGCAGTTGCAACAGATGGACACCGGTTGGCACGGGTTGAGACCCCTATTCCGACAGATGCGGAAAATATACCAGGGGTGATTATCCCGCGCAAAGCCGTGAACGAACTTCGTAAACTGATTGATGATACAGATGGAGAGGTGTCCATTTCTTTATCTGACAATAAGATCTGTTTCTCGTTTGCCGGATCCGTTTTGACTTCCAAACTGATCGACGGCACTTTTCCGGATTATGAACGGGTTATTCCTGCGGGCAATAACAAGGTGTTGGAACTTGATGGCAAGTTATTTGCGCAAGCTGTTGACCGGGTTTCCACCGTCTCCACCGAAAAATCTCGAGCGATCAAGCTGACCCTGACGGACAATTCTGTGACCTTGTCCGCAACCGGATCTGAGAGCGGTAGCGCAACAGAAGAATTATCAGCGAGTTATACCTCCGGTGATCTCGAAATTGGATTTAATTCCAAATACCTGCTAGATATAACTAGCCAGATCGAAGGCGAAAACGCACATTTTGTCCTAGCGGATGCGCAGTCACCAACGATTGTTAAAGACAGCACTGATGATGGTGCTCTTTACGTGTTGATGCCCATGCGGGTCTGATTTGTGAAGGGGAAGTACGCTTCCCCATCGGCAATTCATAGGAGCCTTTATTGACCCCTCACGCCCTGACGCGTCTGGTTTTGACAGATTTTCGTAATTATGGTTACGCAAAAATTGAAACAGACGCACGCCCTGTTGTCTTGACAGGACCAAATGGCAGCGGAAAAACAAACCTGCTGGAGGCGATTTCCTTTTTATCTCCCGGCCGTGGTCTCAGGCGGGCAAAACTGATCGACCCCAGCCGATCTGACGGTAATGGCGGTTGGGCTGTTTCCGCAACCCTAATTGGAGACCCTGTGGAACAAGTCGTTGGCACAGGCCTTATTCGTGACATGAACGATAATAATGCAAAAGAACGCCGCCTTGTTCGCATTAACGGTGAAACCCTACCTGCCGCATCGGCTCTTGCCGAGGTAATTCAAATGAGTTGGCTCACACCCCAGATGGATCGTCTTTTTCAGGAAGGGGCTTCTGGACGCCGAAGGTTTCTGGATAGATTAGCCTTTGGATTTGATCCCTCTCATGCCAAACGAACAGCCATATTTGAAAAACTGATGCGCGAGAGAAACCGCCTGTTAAAAGAAGGAAGATTTGATCCCTTTTGGCTGAACTCTCTTGAACAACAACTTGCAGAACAGGCAATTGCCCTATCAGCTACAAGGCTAGAAACAACCTCCAGGCTAAATGACGCCATGCTGATTGAAGCGGCAACAGATTCCCAATCTGTCTTCCCAAAAGCTCGTCTTTTTGTTACCGGCGAGCTTGAAGAGGCGATGGCGACGATGCCTGCTTTGGCAGCAGAAGACATGTATCTGGAAGTCTTGAAAAAAAATCGCAAGATCGATGCAAAAGTGGGAAGCACAACAGTGGGTCCTCACAAGAGTGATCTCGACGTTTTGCACCTGGAAAAAGGTCAAAAAGCGGCACTTTGTTCCACGGGTGAGCAAAAAGCACTATTAATCTCAATTATCCTCGCAAATGCACGATTGCAAGCTGGATTACAAGGCAAAGCCCCGGTATTATTACTGGATGAAATTACAGCCCATCTGGATCAGAAAAGACGGGTTGCTCTGTTTGACGAAATCGAACGCATGCAGATGCAGGCCTGGATGACAGGAACGGACTATTTGTTATTTTCTGAGCTCGGCAACCGGGCTCAATTTTTTACAGTTGATTCAGGGACTATCGGTGTCTCGGAATTGAACTGAAAAAGGGAAGTTACGTATGAGTGAAGTACAAGATCAGAACGGTGCAGAAGAATATGGCGCAGATTCCATCAAGGTTTTGAAAGGCCTTGATGCGGTGCGCAAGCGCCCTGGTATGTATATCGGCGATACGGACGACGGGTCCGGGCTGCACCACATGATCTACGAAGTTGTGGATAATGCCATTGATGAGGCCTTGGCCGGGTATTGTGATCTTGTGTATGTTTCTCTAAACAGTGATGGGTCGGTTACTGTGCGAGATAACGGGCGCGGTATCCCCGTAGACATCCACGAAGAGGAAGGTGTCTCCGCCGCCGAGGTGATTATGACCCAGCTTCATGCGGGCGGTAAATTTGACCAGAATTCCTACAAGGTTTCCGGTGGCTTGCATGGTGTGGGTGTGTCTGTCGTGAATGCCCTTTCAGTCAGCCTTAATATGAAAATCTGGCGGAACGGCAAAACCCATGAAATCAATTTTGCCCATGGGGACGCAATTGATAGCCTGAAAATAACAGGAGACGCCCCTTTAAGAGACGGAACAGACAGACTGCTGACTGGTACGGAAGTTACCTTTACCCCTTCTCAGGAAACCTTCACCAACGTGAAATTCGAATATTCCACATTGGAACATCGCCTTCGGGAGCTGGCCTTCCTCAATTCCGGTGTTCATATCCAGCTGAATGATTTCCGTTCTGCAGAACCGGTCACTACAGAACTGCATTATGAAGGGGGTATTTCCGCTTTCGTTCGGTATCTGGATCGGTCAAAAAACCCTCTTATTCAGGAAACAATGGATTTTTCATCTGAGAAAGATGGCATGACCGTGGACGTTTCCCTCGAGTGGAATGACAGCTATCACGAAAATGTCCTGTGTTTCACGAATAACATCCCACAGCGTGATGGCGGTACCCATCTTGCCGGTTTCAGGGCGGCCCTGACCCGAACCATCAATAAATATGCGACATCCAGCGGTATTGCCAAAAAGGAAAAAGCCTCTATCACCGGTGATGATGCCCGCGAGGGACTGACCTGTGTGGTATCTGTAAAGGTTCCTGATCCAAAATTCTCCTCACAGACCAAGGATAAACTGGTTTCCAGTGAAGTGCGTCCGGTCGTTGAAAGTTGTGTGAACGAGGCCTTGGACCAGTGGTTTGAAGAACATCCAAAAGATGCCCAAATCATTATTTCCAAGATCTTTGAAGCCGCCGCCGCGCGCGAGGCTGCCCGCAAAGCCCGGGAACTCACACGCCGTAAAGGCGCGCTTGATATCTCCAGCCTTCCTGGAAAACTCGCAGATTGCCAATCGAAAGATCCGGCCATTTCTGAACTTTTCCTGGTGGAAGGGGACAGTGCGGGTGGATCAGCCAAACAGGGCCGAGATCGCCATAATCAGGCCGTTCTTCCCCTTCGCGGTAAAATCCTCAATGTAGAACGCGCCCGCTTTGACCGGATGTTATCTTCTACAGAAATCGGGACAATCATCACAGCGCTTGGTACAGGAATTGGTGCCGAAGAATTTAATATTGAGAAAACGCGCTATCACAAAATCATTATCATGACCGATGCGGATGTGGATGGATCGCACATTCGAACCCTGCTACTCACATTCTTCTATCGCCAGATGCCAGAGCTGATTGAAAAAGGCTACCTCTATATCGCGCAGCCTCCCCTTTACAAAGTCTCCCGCGGTAAATCATCGGTTTACTTGAAAGACGAAGCTGCGATGGAGGATTATCTGATTGAACAGGGCACAGAAGATGTTGTTCTGACACTAGCCGATGGTGAGCAGCGCTCTGGTCAGGATTTATTGGAGCTGATCAATCATGCCCGCCAATGCCGAGATCTGATTGACGCTATTGCCCGCCAGCACACAAAACCCGTTCTCGAACAGGTGGCCATTGCCGGAGCGCTTAATGATGAAATCTTAAGGGACACGATACGGGGGCCAGAAGCCGCTGAATTTGTCGCCAAACGCCTTGATGCGATGTCATCGGAGACAGAGCGTGGTTGGACAGGTGAAATTTTAGAAGATTTCAGTCTTCGTTTTGCCCGTGAAGTGCGCGGCGTTACGGAGGTTCAGCTCATTGACAGTAATCTCATTCATTCTGCCGAAGCCCGTGAAATCGACACCATGAAAGAAGAATTGCAAGCGACCTATACAAAATCTGCGACATTCACCTACAAAGATAAAACACAGGTTATCAATTCACCAATTGAATTGCTGGAGGCAGTTCTGGCCATCGGAAAACGCGGCTTGACCATGCAGCGCTATAAAGGGTTGGGCGAGATGAACCCCGATCAGCTTTGGGAAACAACGCTGGATAACGAAGCCAGAACCTTGTTGCAGGTTAAAGTTAATCACGGGGATGAAGCCGATGAGGTTTTCTCAACTCTGATGGGTGATGT
>PJEL010002621.1_pt1 | contig 16242 bp, 13 predicted proteins | sample 1853271 | NCBI WGS metagenome assembly PJEL01 (sample SAMN08108733, study PRJNA415343) | Invertebrate metagenome, whole genome shotgun sequencing project. | host: Globobulimina | place: Sweden: Gullmar Fjord | collected 2015-08
CGCCGGTCCAGGCACAGGAAATCATCCTGCGCATCCACCACTTCCTGCCGCCGCCGGCGCCGGTACCCAAGAACTTCATCACCCCCTGGGCGGCGAAGATCGAGAAAGAGTCCGGCGGGCGCATCAAGGTCGAGATCTATCCGACCATGCAGTTGGGCGGCAAGCCACCGGCGCTCTTCGATCAGGCCCGCGATGGCGTCGTCGATATCGTCTGGACCCTGCCCGGCTACACGCCCGGCCGCTTCCCGGGCACCGAAGCCTTGGAACTGCCCTTCATGCCGGCCAGCGCCGAAGCCACCTCCCAGGCCGCCTGGAGATTCTACGAGAAGTACCTGACCGAGGAATTCAAGGACGTACATCTCATCGCCCTGCACGTCCATGGTCCCGGCCTGCTGCACGTGAAGGGTGACGGCGTCACGAAGCTGGAGGACATGAAAGGCCTGAAGCTGCGCGGGCCCACCCGCCAGGCCAACGCCCTGATCGCCGCGCTCGGCGCGACCCCGGTCGGCATGCCGGTTCCGGCCATGCCCGAGGCGCTCTCCAAGGGCGTTATCGACGGCACGGCGATCCCCTGGGAAGTGACGGCTCCCCTGAAAGTGGCCGAACTGGTCGACAGCCACACCAACTTTGCCGGCCCGCGCGGGCTCTATACATCGACTTTCGTCTTCGCCATGAACAAGCCGCGCTACGAATCGCTGCCCGACGACCTGAAGGCCGTGATCGACGCCAACTCCGGCCTTGAAACCTCCAAGTGGATCGGCCGTGTGATGGACGAGGGCGACGCGCCCGGCATCGCCATCGCCGAGAAGTCCGGCAACAAGATGATCGTGCTGGACGAGACGGAGGTCGCGCGCTGGAAGAAAGTCGCGGCGCCGCTGGCCGACAAGTGGATCGAGGCGATGAACGCCAAGGGCTACGACGGTGCCGCCATGGTCGCCGACGCCAAGGCGTTGATCGCCGAGTACGCCGGGCCCGAATAGAGGCGGAACCGGTGACATTGGGCTAGCTCCATGACCGTTCTGGTCGCAGGCGCCGGCATCGGCGGGCTGACCCTGGCGCTTTCACTGCACCAGGCCGGCCTGCCGGTGAAGGTTTTCGAGACCTCCTCCGATATCCGGCCGCTCGGCGTCGGCATCAACCTGCTGCCCCATGCGGTACGCGAACTGGACGAGCTCGGCTTGCTGCCCCAGCTCGACTGTCTCGGCATCCGCACGGCGGAGCTGGCCTACTATTCCAAACGCGGCCAGCTGATCTGGTCGGAGCCGCGCGGCGCGGCCGCCGGCTATCGCTGGCCGCAGTTCTCCATCCACCGTGGCGAGCTGCAGATGCTGCTGTTGGAAACGGCGCGCCAGCGCCTCGGTGAAGAGAACATTCTGACCGGCTGGCATCTGGACTCCTGGCAGGACGCCGGCGACGGCCTGCGCGCCACCTTCGTCGACAAGAAGAACGGCGTCAGGCGCGGCGATGCCGAGGGCAAGCTGCTGGTCGGCGCCGACGGCATCCATTCCAGCCTGCGCCGCCGCCTCTACCCCGAGGAAGGTCCGCCGATCTGGAACGGTGCCATCCTGTGGCGCGGCACCGCCCGGGCCGCGCCCTACCTGACCGGCCGTTCGATGATCATGGCGGGGCACGAGTTTCAGAAGTTCGTCTGCTACCCGATCTCCGCGCCCGGCGAGGACGGCAAGGCGACGATCAACTTCATCGCCGAGCGCAAGTTCGATCCCGACCATGCCTGGCGCCGCGAGGACTGGAACCGGCCCGGCGATCCGGCCGACTTCCTGCCGCAGTTCGAAGACTGGACCTTCGACTGGCTCGACGTACCGGCATTGATCCGCGCCGCCGAGGCGATCTACGAGTATCCCATGGTCGACCGCGACCCCCTGCCGCGCTGGACCGAAGGTCCTGCCACGCTGCTCGGCGACGCCGCCCACGCCATGTATCCCATCGGCTCCAACGGCGCCTCTCAGGCGATCCTCGATGCCCGGGTGCTGACCCGCGAGATTCTGAACCACGGCATGACCGCCGCCGCGCTCGCCACCTACGAAGAAGAACGCCGCCCGGCAACCGCCAAGATTGTGCTGGCCAACCGCCAGAACGGCCCGGAGCAGGTCATGCAGCGGGTCGAGCAGCAGGCGCCCAAGGGCTTCGCGCGGATCGAGGACGTCCTGGCGCCGGAAGAACTGGAGGAGACCGCCAGCAACTACAAGAAGCTGGCCGGTTTCGACAGGGACGCGTTGAACAGCCGCCCGCCCATCGTGCAACTGCCCGGTGCGGCGCGGTGAACGGCAAACTCTTGGGCGGCAGGCTTGGGCACTAGTCTGCGAAGGAAAGGATCACCCGATGTCGAATGCCGACGATCCTGAAAACGACCCCGCCTCTCCGACCTGCTACGCGGGCGAGTTGGACCCGGGCGCGCTGCGCCCCTTGAGCGCGGAAGAGCAGGCGCGGCAGGTTGCGCAGTGGCGCAAGCAGGAACGCGAACGCCTCATCGCCTTGCGCCTGGCATGCTCGGCGGAGGAACGCGGTGCCATCGCCGAAGGTGTGGCGCGGGAGTTGGACGACCTCCTCGACCCCGGCCCCGACGCTCTCGTCAGCCTCTATTGGCCGTTCCGTGGCGAGCTCGACCTGCGCCCCTGGATGCGCAGCTTCGTCAAGCGCGGCGGGCGCGTAGCCCTGCCGGTGGTGATCGCCAAGGGGCAGCCGCTGGTGTTTCGCGAATGGGTGCCGGGCGCCCGCATGACCCACGGCGTGTGGAAGATTCCGATCCCGGCCGAGGGTGCCGAGGTCGTCCCCAGCGTCGTCATCGCGCCGCTGGTGGGCCACGACCCGAACTGCTATCGCCTCGGCTACGGCGGCGGCTTCTTCGACCGCACCCTGGCAAGCTTCGCCGAGAAGCCTCTGGTCATCGGCGTCGGCGACGGCAGCGGGGCCATCGCCTCGATCTTTCCCCAGTCCCACGACATTCCCATGGACGTCGTCGTCACCGCTGCCGGCCGCCGGTGCCGCGCTTGAGCCGCGCGCTGTCGGACAAGACAGCGCCGGGTTCGCTCTCCCTGCCTCTCTGTGCTACTAAGCTTTCGAAGTAAAAATCCGCAAGGAAAGCGCCCCTATGGCCGTCGAGCACCCGCAGCTGATCGACATCCTGGAAGCCCGCCGCCGCATCGCCGGGCGGGTGCGCCATACACCCCTGGTCGCCTCACCGAGCCTGAGCGCGCGGCAGGGCGCGCCGGTTTACCTGAAGTGCGAGCACCAGCAGACCACCGGCGCCTTCAAGCTGCGCGGCGCCACCAATGCCGTACTGGCGCTGCCCCCGGAAAACCGCGCCAAGGGCGTGGTCGCCGCCTCGACCGGCAACCACGGCCGCGCCCTGGCCCATGCGGCGCGCGAGGCCGGCATTCCCTGCATCGTCTGCATGTCGGCGCTGGTGCCGCGCAACAAGGTCGAAGCCATCGAAGCCCTGGGCGCCGAAGCGCGCATTATCGGCCTGTCCCAGGACGACGCGCAGGTCGAGGTCGACCGGCTGGTCGCCGAGCAAGGCATGATCGCCCTGCCGCCCTTCGACCACGCCGACATCATCGCCGGACAAGGCACCCTCGGCCTGGAAATCCTCGAAGACCTGCCGGAAGCCGAGACCCTGCTGGTGCCGCTGTCCGGCGGCGGCCTGATCGCCGGCATCGCCATGGCGGCCAAGACCATCAAGCCCTCGATCCGCATTGTCGGCATTTCCATGGAGCGCGGCGCCGCCATGCACGAGAGCCTGGCGGCAGGACACCCGGTTCCGGTCGAGGAACTGCCTTCCCTCGCCGACTCCCTGGGCGGCGGTATCGGCCTCGAAAACGAACATACCTTCGCCATGGTCCGCGACCTGGTCGACGAGGTCCTGCTGGTCAGCGAAGCGGAAATCGCCGGCGCCATTCGCCACGCCTATGCGCAGGAGCGCCAGATCATCGAAGGCGGCGCCGCGGTCGGCATCGCCGCCCTGCTGCGCGACACCCGGCCCGACTGGGGTGTCGTCGTCGCGCTGCTCAGCGGCACCAACATCGAGATGGCCCTGCACCGGCGCATCGTCGCCGGCGAGAATCCGGACCTGCTGGCCGAGCGGCAGGCCCAGCCCGCCAAGGACGCGCAGCATGCCTGACGTGAGCATCCTGACCGAAGCCGAACTGCGCGACCTGCTGACCCTCGACCGGGATACCTTCGCCTGCGTCGAGGGGGCCTTCGAAGCCCTCGCCACCAAACCGGTGGTGATGCCGCCGATCCTGCACCTGGAGATCGCCGAGGCCAACGGCGAGATCGATGTGAAGACCGCCTATGTGCCGGGTCTCGATTCCCTGGCCATGAAGATGAGCCCCGGCTTTTTCGACAACCCCAAGATCGGCCTGCCCAGCGTCAACGGCCTGATGGTGGTGTTCAGCACCAGGACCGGACTGGTCGAGGCGATCCTGCTCGACAACGGCTACCTGACCGACCTGCGCACCGCCGCGGCCGGGGGCGTCGCCGCCGACCGGCTGGCGCGCAAGGACGCGCGGCGCGCCGGCATCCTCGGTGCCGGCGTTCAGGCGCGTCTGCAGCTCCGGGCGCTCAGCCTGGTGCGCCCGCTGGAGAGCGCCGGGGTCTGGGCCCGCGACGCCGCCAAGGCCGCCGCCTGCGCCGCCGAGATGACCGCAACCCTGGGCATCCCGGTGACGGCGGCGGGCGACATCGACAGCCTGGCCGCCGCCAGCGATATCCTGGTCACCACCACCCCGTCGAACCAGCCGCTGATCACCGCGAAACATCTACACCCTGGCCTGACGATCATCGCCATGGGGTCGGATGCCGCCTACAAGAACGAGGTCGCGCCCGAGGCCCTGGCCGCCGCCGACGCCTATGTCTGCGACCGGCTCAGCCAGGTGCGGCTGCTGGGCGAACTGCACCACACCATCGAGGCCGGCGCCGTCGATGCCCACGCGGCCTTCCCCGAACTGGGCGAAGTGATCGCCGGACAAAAGCCCGGCCGCGGCGACGACGCGCAGTGTGTGATCTGCGATCTGACCGGCACCGGCGTGCAGGACACCGCCATCGCCACCCTGGCTGTGGCGCGCGCCCGCGCGACCGACGCGGGGACGCAGTTCGAGTCATAGAATTCAGCTGCGCGTGAAAATTTCAGAATCTTGCCGGGACGATCACCACCGGCCACGGAAAGCCTGGGATTTTCGAGGTTGCCTATGGCAAACAAAAGCGCCGGTCGCCCGCTCTCAAGACAAGCTCGGACTCATCGACCCATCCCACGCCGGTTTCAATTGTGCCAAAATGAGACAAAGTGGAATGCTCGGGCTCGGAAAAGGTCGAGGACCTCGAATTGACAACTTACGGCGATATCTCCAGGCAATTACGATCTATTACGGATTGGACGATTGTTCGACATAAGAAAGCATCCATCCTGTAGATTGCGTCCTCGCGATTTAGGGCGCTGAGGATCGATACCGTATCGATTATCACTTGGTGGGTGAATGGAAACCTTCGATCACGTTATTGTTGGGGGCGGCATCGTCGGAGCCTCAGTCGCGTATCATTTGACATGCAAGGGTGCCGGAACGGTATTGCTGTTGGAGCGTAACGAACTGGCCAGTGCAGCGTCCAGTCGGGCCACTGGATTAGTACTACAAGCCTCCACAAAGTTCTCAAAAACGCCTTTGGCAAAACTGACCACGAATACCATACCGGTACTCGAGGAAGAATTGGGCGAGAGCGTGGGATATCACAATGTTGGCAGCCTGCGTATTGCGGCCTCTGAAGATCGCGCCGCAGAGCTGGATGCCATGGCGGGCGACGCATCGAAGTGGGACATTCCAGTTGAATGGCCGAGCGTGACTGAGGTCAGCCACATGGTTCCCTGGTTGGATATCAGCACCATTCTCAAAGTGGCTTTCCTGCCCACCGACGGATATGTCGATCCTTATCTTCTGAGCATGTCCTATATCAGGGCCGCACGAGCACGCGGCGCTGTTGTGCGCCCACGCACAGATGTGTGCGATGTTTTGATGGAAGGACAAAAGGTCATTGGTGTTATGAGCGATGCCGGGCAGATTGCCTGTGGCACCATCATTGATGCTTGTGGTGTCTGGGCGGCTCTGTTCTCGGAACGAGTTGGCTATCCGCTCCCCATGGCACCGGTGCGCAGTCATTACTGGATAACAGAGCCTACAGAGTCTTATGGGGGTGAACATCCGGTGACGATCCTTCCCGATGTTGCTGCCTATACACGCCCGGAAGTGGGCGGTCTGATTCTTGGGGTTCAGGAACCCCGTTCCGCGACTTTCGATGCCCGTGATTTGCCCGATGACCCAGCGGCCTTTTCACCGACACAAGGAGAAGAACACTGGGACGTTCTGGCCAATGCCTATGAGGCCGTGGCGCAATTCTTCCCGGCTATCGAGAGTGCTCAGTTCTCCAGCTACATATGCGGGTTGTCATCCTATACCCCGGATGGAGAAATCATCCTGGGACCTGTTCCTGGCGTTTCGGGCTTCTATGCTGCTGCCGGAGCTTGCGGTTCCGGGATTACCCTGTCAGCGGGGATGGGCGATGTGATCGCCGATCTGGCATTGGGGCGGAAGCCTGCTTTTGATATTGCCCCTTTCCGCCCTGACCGATTTGGACAGGTTGATCCCTTTGGTGAACCATTCCGCGAACGGTGTGCTGCGGCCAGGGCTTCAAAGTCCCGGAAAGTCGCCTAACGTTATTCTGCCTTAAGTGTCCATTCGGGGCGGCATTTCAACGGAGCCTTCTCGCGGTTTTGACTCTCTGTGCAGACTCTCTGTTGAGGATATTCTCTTGAACGATAATTCTCGCCGATGCCCGGAAAAGGTCACCAGGCGACCTGGTTGCTGAGCCCGAAAAGGGGCGTGTCCGGTACGGAAGCGGATATCTTCTGACCGCGCATCGAGTGTCCACCTCCGCAACGTGATCGAACCGCCGGCGATCTCAGGTCGTTCAGCCGAAGCCGGGGGTGCCCAGCAGGCTTCGCACATTGTCGACCTGACCCAGCGCCCAGTTCAGTTGCTGGCGGTCGTGTGCGTCCATTTCGCTGGGGGCGACCCGGTTTGAAAGGGCGACACCGGCGTGGAGATCGCGCAGCTGCTGGCCCAGGATGGCGCCGAGGAGGAATTTGTGGGCCTCGATCAGCTTGCCGGCGAGGGAAGCCTCGACGACGTCGAGCCCCCGCAGCCCCTCCAGCCGCTCCGGCGTCGACCTTGCGGTCACGCCATGGGTCAGCGCCACAACACGGGCCGCGGCGAAGATCGGCATGATGCCGTGCATCTTGAGGTCGATGCGGCCGTTGGTCAGTTTTGGCCGCCCCAGCCAGTTCAGCGGCGTGCGGAAATTACCGGCGTTCTCGGTCATCGCATGCAAAAAGAGGCGGGACCCGCGGGCAGAGTCCTGGGCGTCGGCATAGAGGATCTCCGCCAGGGACCTGTCGCCGTGGACCGCCACGGCATCGAAGAAGATATCGCTGTTGAGGATGTCCTCGGGCCGCGACTTGCCAACCCAGGATTCGATTCGGCGGCGCCAGCCGGCCAAATCCATGCGCCACTCGGCATTGGCGGCCATGATACCGCCGGGGCAGTAGATGACTCCGGCCTCGTTCAGCATGTCAGACACCATGACGCCGAGGCGCTCGAACCAGCGGTCTTCGGGACCGCCCGGCTCGCCTTGGTCGAAGATGATGGCATTGTCCTGGTCCATGGCCAGCAGGCTTTCGCCACGGCCGCCGGAGCCGAGCACGATCATCGCGTAGGGCCGCGGCGGGTGGCCTTCTCCGCTGCGGTCCATCGCCGCCTCGGCCAGTTCGCAGGCGCGTTTCGTGAGGGCGCGCAACTCTCGCGAGATGATGGCGGCGACATCGCGGGGGTCGGCCTCCTCGAACACCAGGCCGCGCGCCACGGTGGTCAGGCCCGACCAGATGCGGCCCAGTTCCGCCGCCGTCTCCGCCCGTTCCAGACTGTCGCCCAGCGACAGCGCATCGCTGGCCCGCTGGCGCAGCAGGTCGCGTGCGCTGATCGCACCGACGAGCGCTCCCTCGCGATCGCGGACACCGAGATGGCGAAAGCCCTTGGCAGACATACCGGCAATCGCCCGATAGACGAACTCGTCGCTCTCGACGGTGACCAGCGGGCCCTTGGCGTAGTCCGAGATCGGTGCGTCCCGGACACCGGCCACGTTGCTGTCGAAGGCGCGCAGGAGGTCCCGCTCCGTCAGGATGCCATAGTCGCCGTCCGCTTCGGCGGGATCGACGAAAACCGAGCTGATCCCCTTTGCCATCATCAGCGCCAGAGCCTCTCTGATCGAGGCAGAACTCGGCAGGCGGACCGCCGGCAGGCGCATGATGTCGACGACCCGGTGCCGGTAGGGAAAACTGTCGATGCGCGCGTATTCGGCGACGCTTTCCGGCGCGATACGGCTGTCGCGCACCACCTCATGCCAGCCGGCCTGAGCTTCTTCCTCCAGGCGCGCGCTCAGGCCCCGGCAGACCCGCTCCATCTGCGCCAGGGTGACGATGCCCTTGTCCCTCAGCTTGGGGACCAGCGCCTGGAAAATCCGCGCCGCAGTCTCGGCGTCGCCCAAAGCGCGATGCCGTTCGCCGATCTCGACGCCCAGCCAGTTCGCGGCGATTTCCAAGGTCTCGCCGGGCAGGTGGGGGGCGACCAGCTGAATCAAATGACGCACGTCGATCGAACGTGGCGGGGTCCAGGTCAGGCCGTGGCGCGCATGCTCCGCCTTCAGGACCGCCAGGTCGAAACCGATGGAGTAGCCGATCACCACCGAGCGTCCGACCCAGTCCGAAAAACTCGGCATGACCGCCGGAAAGGGATCGGCTGAAGCGACCTCGGCGTCGGTGATGCTATGGATCGCGGTCGAGGCCGGCGGAATCGGCACGCCCGGCTTGACCAGGCTGGCAAAACGGTCCGCGTCGTCATCTGCGCCTCTGTGCAAGCGAATTCCCGCAATTTCCACAATCCGGTCCGACACGACGTCGAGACCAGTCGTCTCGGTATCCATCGCAATCGCAGGCATCGCACTCAAAGGCAACCCGGACAGGCTGCTGTCAGCCCCGACGAAACTCATCCGCTTTCCACTCCTCACCGCGCGCCGAATTCAAACCGAGCCCTGCGCGGCCGGCTTTGATCGGGATCAATTGGGGTGTCGGCTGCCGCGGGCCGCTTCCGCCGCCAGGGCAGCGCTATCGATCCGCTTCTCGAGCTTCCTGCGCACCTCATGCCACGTGAACTTGATAGAGTTCTCGACGATCTCCCGGTCGTACTTTTTCAGTTCGGGAGCGATCGGGGCCCATTGAAAGAGCGCCTCGGGACTCTCCGAGAAAATCTCAAGGCCGCTCAGGCGCGCCTGCCAATCCCAAAAAGCCAGGCGCCGTTCGAACGCGGCAACCGCCTCCGGGATGGAGAAGGACGCCGCCACTTTGTGCGCCTGTTCCTCGTTGTCGGCCAGGGCCCGTTCAAAGCACAGCAGCGCCAGTTTACGGCGCGCCGCGTCGTCCACGGTTTCCGCGCCCAGCGCCACCGAAGTCGCGAAGATCGCCAGATCCGAAAGACAGGCGGCATAGATATGCATCTTGGCAATGTTGATCGACGAGATGATCGCGTCATCCTCGAACATCAGGGGATAACGAATGCCCATGCGGGTCTTCAGATAGCTGTATAGCGTTTTCTGGGCGACCAAAGCCGCGCGGGTCGACACATAGTTGCAGAGGGCCTCGGTGCTATCGATGGGCCCCGAGTCGCGCCGGATCGTCAGTCGCGCGAGTATTTCCGGCAGAATAGCCTTGGCTCTCTTCAGCGAGAGGTTCACCTGCGAAAGCCCCTTGTTAAGCCGGTTTCGGCCCCCCGGTCTGCGAAAAATACCGAATTATGGCGGACACTTATGATTATTGGTATTACTACGGTTCCCATTTTAGTACAATCGCGCGCAGCTTCCAGTCGTTTGCCGACTGTGTTCGAGTATTGGGGTAAAATAGAGTAATGAACTCGGGGGATAGCATGCCTGATATCAGTCAAGAGGCTAAAACACGTCATTGGAGTAGAACACGCAGTCTCACCATTTTGGTTCTGGTGATCTGGGCGATCTTCGCCTTCATCCTGCCCTGGAATGCAAAAGCATTGAACGAATACTCATTCCTGGGATTTCCACTAGGCTACTACTTCACCGTTCAGGGGTCTCTGGCCGTCTTCGTGGTGCTGATTTTCTTCCAGAATTGGCGGCAAGATGCGATCGATGACGAAGCCGGCGTCGGCGAGAAATAGGGGGGGGGAGAACCTGACATGATAAAAGGAAGTTTCATCGAAAACCTAGGCCGGGTGTATCTGATTTACACCGGCGGGTTCCTTGTTTTCATCCTGTTGATGGCCATTCTGGAGATGTTGGGCGTCAGCGCGGCGGCCATCGGTATTTGCTTCGTCGCCTTCACCGTCGTCATCTACGCGGTCATTGGTTGGCTTTCCCGCACCATGCAGGTGGATGCCTACTACGTCGCCGGGCGCGAAGTGCCCGCGGTCTACAATGGTATGGCGACCGCGGCTGACTGGATGTCCGGCGCCTCCTTCGTCGCCCTGGCCGGCGGCATCTACTTCGGCGGTTACGGCTATCTGGGCTTTATCGTCGGCTGGACCGGCGGTTACGTGCTGGTGAACTCGCTGATGGCGCCCTATCTGCGCAAATTCGGCTGCTACACGGTGCCGGACTTCATCGGCACCCGCTATGGCGGCAACATTGCGCGCTTCTGTGCCGTTGTCATTTTGGTGGTCGCCTCCTTCACCTACGTGACCGCTCAGATCAACGCTTCCGGCACCATCGCCGCGCGCGCGCTGCACATTCCCTTCGAAGTGGGTGTCTGGGTCGGGCTGCTCGGTATTCTGCTGTGTTCCATGCTCGGTGGCATGCGGGCGGTCACCTGGACCCAGGTGGCCCAGTACATCGTGCTGATCGTCGCCTACCTGGCGCCGGTCATCTGGATGTCCAACAAGCAGGGCTTCGGCATGATCCCCCACTTCTCCTACGGAGAGGCGGTGGCACGCATTCAGGAGTTGGAGCCTTTGCTCAACCTTGGGGCCGCAGCGACGGAAAGCGCACCCTTCGGCGGCGTCAAAATCCTGACGGTACCGCACAATTCACCGCAGGGCGGCCTGGACTCCTGGAAGTTCGTGTCCCTGGCGTTCTGCATGATGGCGGGTACGGCCTCCTTGCCGCACATCCTGATGCGCTACTTCACGACCCCTTCGGTTCGTGCAGCCCGCAAGTCGGTCGCCTTCTCCCTGCTGTTCATCTTCCTGCTGTACTTCACGGCGCCGGCTCTCGCCACGCTGACCAAGCTGCAGCTTCTGGATCCGACCCTGCCCACCGCCATCATCGGTCAATCCTTCGAAGCGGTTAAGGCTTTGGACTGGGTGCGGAACTGGGAAGAGGTCAAAATGCTATGGCTGTCGGATAGTAACGGCGACGGCATTTTGCAGCTGAACGAGTTCTTCATGCGGTCTGGTATTGTCGTCCTGGCAACACCGGAAATCGCCGGCCTGCCCTATGTGGTGTCCGGTCTGGTCGCCGCCGGTGGCCTGGCTGCCGCCATGTCGACGGCCGACGGTCTGCTGCTGGCCATCGCCAACGCTCTCAGCCATGATCTCTACTACAAGATCATCGACCCGAAGGCAGACACGCGTCACCGCCTCATCGTGGCGCGTATTCTGCTGATCGGGATCGGGGCGGCCGCGGCGGCTGTTGCCAGCCTTCAGCTCACCGGCATTCTGGGCGCTGTTGCCTGGGCCTTCTGCTTCGCTGCTTCCGGCCTGTTCTTCCCGCTGGTTCTGGGGGTCTGGTGGAAACGGGCCAATACGGCTGGTGCCATTGCCGGCATGATCTGCGGCTTTGTTTCGGGAACGCTGTATCTCTACCTGCTGCAGACCGGTGTCATCAACGCAGCCAACTTCTACGGGATCGACGGTCTTCGCTTCGCGCTCATCGGCATGCCGGTCAGCCTGATATCGATGGTCGTGGTCAGTCTGATGACTCCGGCTCCCAGTGCGGAGATTCAGGCCATGGTGGACGAGGTTCGTATCCCTTCGGGCGAAACGATCCTCGATTCATCGCACTAACGCAAAGCCAACACAGTATTCACCTAAAGAGGGGGCGGATTTTTCCGCCCCCTCATCTTTTCCACCGAGTAGATTTCCTAAATGATAACTGATCCGCTTTCCGTCTTTCCGATCTGGGTGGTGGCCATCGACTACGTCCTCGGCTTGGTCATGTGGACCTTGATCGGCCGGGTGGCGATGAACTTGTTCCTGCCGGTCAACTCGGAGTTCTTCTTCATGAAGGCCTTCGTGAAACTGACCAACCCGATCCTGCGCGTGTTCCAGCCCGTGACCCCTGGCTTCCTGGTCGAGCCGCTGGTGCCGCTCTTCATCGCCTGGTTCTTTTTCATGATCCGCTTCTATCTGACGCCCTGGCTGCTCGGCTACGACGTCATGGGCATGCTGTCCTTCCCCCTGGAAGGGGAGATCGCCTACTCCATCTACGAAGCCTTCAACAAGTAGCGCTCGCCGCGGTGAAGCTGTGCCGTTGCGCTATTCGCCGACGACGACCCAGGTCTGAAAAGCCGGACGGGCGGTACAGCGCCGATACCAGGCAGCCACCGAAGGCCAGTGCTCCAGATCACGTCCGAGATAGATCCAGCGACTGAGCGAGATCGCCGGCGGGATGTCGCCGATGCCAAAAGCGGCCCCGCCGACGTAGTCCCGGGCGGCGAGCAAGCCTTCCAGAATGTCGATCGGCCCATGAACCAGATCCAGCGCCTGCTGAACCTCCGGCTCGCTGCGCGCCAGCCCGCGGCGCTCGACCGCCTGATAGGGCGCGCGGAGCGTCGGCCAGAGCGCGTTTGTCGTCCAATCCAACAGCATGTCGCTGCGCACCGCGCCGGCGGCATCCGCCGGCAGCAGTCCCGCAGCGGGATGCTGACGCGCGTAGTGGCGCAGGATCGCGTTGGACTCCCACAGCACAAGGTCGCCGTCGACGATGGTCGGCACCTGCCCATTGGGATTGAGAGCGCGGTAATCCGGGTCGTCGAGGCCGCCAAAGCGCCCTCCCCGGTCGATTCGCTCGAAGGGCAGGCCCAGCTCGTCAAGCAACCAGGTCACTTTCTGGACGTTGGACGAACTGGCCCTGCCGTACAGCACGATCATCTCTGCTTCCCTTCGTCCTACTGCTTTCCTGACCGCCGGAGCGAGCCCAGCCCAAGACATCCTGCCGCTATGCCGTGCCGAAGCGGCCGGTTCATGTCGTTGAAGAGACCGCGCGCCGGACGGACGCGCGATGACCGCGCCTCAAGCCGACGGTGCCGTCGTCTCCATGGCCGCCATCAAGCGCGCCTTGGCGCGTTCCACGTGGCTCCAGTGGGTCGCCTGGGCGCGTTCGAAATCGCCCGAGGCCAGGGCCTCCACCATCTCGCGATGTTCGCGGTTGGAGACGGCCAGCCCGCCGCCCTGTACCAGGCTCCTGGCGCGGAACAGGTGCATCTTCTTTACGAAGCGCTGGTACTCGGCAAGCAGCGTAGCGTTACCGCTCGACTCGACGATGGTCTGATGGAATTCCAGATTGAGCGGGTAGTAGCTTTCGAAGTCGCCGTCTTTCGAGGCCGTCTCCATGGCATCGAGATAGCCGTTCAACTTCGCCAGAATTTCGTCGGTCATCTTCTGCGCCAGCAGGCGTCCGGCAAGTCCGAAGAGCGCGGCGCGGACATCGTAGACCTCCAACGCTTCCTCAATGCTCAACAGACGCACAAAGACGCCGCGGTTACGCACGACCTCGACAAATCCCTTGGCTTCCAGACTGCGCGTCGCCTCGCGTAGCGGACCGCGGCTGGTGCCAAAGCGCGTGGCCAGCTGGATCTCGTTGAGGCGCTCGCCAGGGGCGAGTTCGCCTTCGATGATCAATCGCTCGATCTGTCTTTCTATGGCATTGGTCAAGGACACAGTCTTGACGACGGTGAGATCATCCAGCGGCTGCGTCATGTTCTCTACCATTCGGGCCACATGCGGTCGGTCTGGGAACTATAAGCAACCCTAGCAGTCCGCTCTACGCAGGCAAAGCAATACCGGGCGCCCGGTTTGACTGCAAAAACGCCCCGGAAGACCTGAAATACCACCGCAACGCGGCCCCGCTAGCGGCGCAGCAACCGCTCAGCCGCGCAATGCCGCCAGCACCGCCTCGGTAACGTCCACGCTGCCGGCCTGTCCGCCGAGGTCGGGCGTGCGCGGGCCGTTCGCCGTGATCTTTTCCACAGCCGTCATGAGACGCCGGGCCGCGGCGGTTTCGCCCAGATGCTCCAGCATCATGGCGCCGGTCCAGAAAGCGCCGATCGGGTTGGCCACGCCCTTGCCCATGATGTCGAAGGCGGAGCCGTGGATCGGCTCGAACATGGAGGGGGCATCGCCGGAGGGGTTGATGTTGGAGGTGGCGCCATTGCCGAGGCTGCCGGTCAGGGCCGAGGCCAGATCGGAGAGGACATCGGCGTGCAGGTTGGTCGCCACCACGGTGTCGATCGTCTCCGGCCGCGTGACCATCAGGGCCGCCATCGCGTCGACCAGCATGAAATTCACATCGAGGTCGGGGAAGTCGACCAGTACCTCGCGGCAAACGGCATCCCAGAACACCATGCCGTGGCGCTGGGCGTTGGACTTGGTGACCACGGTCAGGCGTTTGCGCGGCCGGCTCATCGCCAGTTCACAAGCAAAGCGGCAGATCCGCTCGACGCCACCGCGCGTGAAGACGGCGACGTCGATACCGGTTTCCAGCGGCAGACCGCCATGAACCCGCCCGCCGACCCCGGCGTACTCGCCCTCCGAGTTCTCCCGCACGATGACCCAGTCGATCTTCTCGCCGAGTTCCGGACGCAGCGGGCCCTGCATGCCGGGCATCAGGCGCGTCGGGCGCACGTTGGCGAACTGGTCCAGGCCCTGGCAAATCGCCAGGCGCAGTTCCCACAGCGTGATGTGATCCGGGATATCCGGATCGCCGACGGCGCCGAAATAGATGGCATCGAACCCGCGCAGCTTGTCGACGCCGTCCTCCGGCATCATGCGGCCGACCTTGCGGTAGCGGTCCGAGCCCCAATCGAAGCCTTCAGTCTCCAGGGCGAAGCCGCCGTCGAGCTTCGCCGTGGTCTTGAGCACCTCCAGTCCGGCAGCGATGACCTCCGGTCCGATGCCGTCGCCCGGGACGACGGCGATTTTATGCTTCCGCATGCGTTCTCTTTCCTGTTGTCACTTCCAGAGCCTTCAGAACGGCCTGGATCGATTCTAGTAGGTCGGCGGACCGACGATGCCGGCTGCGCGAGCGCCAAACTAGCAGCTTTGAGGCCGATTCGCTCTCGGCCCGCTCCCGGGATATGGCCGGCCGGCAGCTACAGAGGGGCCGAGGCACTGAACGTGAAGCTTGCCCGCTCGGCCTCGTCGAGCTGCGCGATCAGACCCTGTTCCCAAGCGAGGTAGCGGCGCGAAGACTCGAGATTGCCGTCGTGGCGGTCATGGACGAAGAGCAGATAGTCGATGGCCTCCTCCTGGCTCGGAGACTCCGGGGTGACCTCGACAGGGGCACCGCAGGCCTCCAGTGCTTTCTGCCCGCCCTCCACCGAGTTAACCGCCGAGACCCCGAGACCACCGAGGTCTCGCGCCGCCAGCGCGATCACCGCCGCCTCTTCGCCGATCAGGTGGACCGGCACCTCCCGGTCCAGCGCCAAGCGGTCCAGCCTCGGCCGGATCCCCCAGAGCGCTCCCGCGACGTGGCCCTCCCGGTAAGCATGAGCCTCCCTGACGTCGACGAAGCGGCCCTGGCCCGCTTGCACGGCCTGCACGGCCGTCGCCGCCGCGACGCTTTCGACGCCAGGCAGAGGCACCGTCTCGCCCGACGGCTGCAGTGCGCGAAAATCGTCGTCGAGGCGGGCGACGGCAACCTCATAGCCGAGCTGACGCAGCCAGAAAGCCGCGATCCCGGCGCGTAGCCCCAAGTCGTCGAGCAGCACGAGGCGCGCGTGACGCACGCCGACCCACTGATCGGTCGCCTGCACGATCTGACCGGAAATCGCCGGCAGGAAAGCGGGCAGCGGATCGGCCGCCGCCTCATCGGGCGCGCGCAGGTCGAAGAGATAGGTCGTGCGCGTCTCGTCGGCGCGCCAGGCCTCGACCTGTGCCCGCCCGA
>PJEL010002622.1_pt1 | contig 16237 bp, 14 predicted proteins | sample 1853271 | NCBI WGS metagenome assembly PJEL01 (sample SAMN08108733, study PRJNA415343) | Invertebrate metagenome, whole genome shotgun sequencing project. | host: Globobulimina | place: Sweden: Gullmar Fjord | collected 2015-08
GAAAAGCCGGGAAAGCCCCTGGTCTTTAGACAGGGGATGAAAGGCCAGAATCTTAGCTTTATCATAAGCTCAATCCGGCTTTTCTTTAAGAAAAACCCCATTGAGCGTTCAGGAAGCCCTCTTACTTTAGTGGGGGGTTTTTCACCTCTACAGGAGTGCTCAAGTTTAACTTGAGCACTCCTACTTCAACATCTCTCGTAACATTCCCGCATGGTTTAAGCGGGAATCTACAAGCTGTAGGTCTGGATTCCCGCTAAATAGGTGCGGGAATGACGTTACACCCGATATGAGAGCAAAGGGGGAGGTGAACGCTTACTCCCTTTTTGGTATAACTTCAATTTTTGCTTCCATAGTTAGTCCTCAAAATAGGTATAACATTATTCTATGTGGTTGGCCTTGAATCGCCAAATTTAGGCCATAATTGGGCACGGTTGTCGGATTTTTGACAATTTGGCAAGAGCGGTGAGTGTCTGACATCATCCTGACAACTACACTTTTTCGGTATCTTTATTGGAGAAGCACAGGCTTATACGCTTGGGTTTCTCACCCGGAAATATAAAAGCCCACAAGTGATAAACAGTTGTGGGCTTTTGATTTATTAACTACTCAGGCCAATTATTGGAGAAGCCGGGAAAACCCCTCGGATTTTAATCAGGGGATGGGCCTAACAAGTTTGGCTGGCCATAATCTTTTGCCTATCTGTGCTCAAGTCGGCATCTTGGCGAAACTCGCCCTGGAGAAACCCATTTGAGCTGATTTGAGGTATCAAATCAGAAGCCCAAGATGTTTACACTTGGGTTTCTCACCCCAAACGCTGTTTGAATTCTTCAGCCAGGGCGGGAACGTATTTGAACAAGTCGCCTACAATGCCATAGTGGGCATATTTGAAGATAGGGGCATCGGGGTCTTTATTAATGGCCACAATTAGCTTGGATGTTTTCATCCCGGCCAAATGTTGAATAGCCCCGGAAATGCCACAAGCTACATACAAATCCGGTTGAACGGTCTTACCCGTTTGACCTACCTGATGAGCATAGGGAATCCAGCCGGCATCAACAGCCGCCCGGCTAGCCCCCATTGCGCCGCCCATTACCTCGGCCAACGCTTTAACCGGGGCAAAACCTTCGGGACCAGCCACGCCGCGACCACCAGAAACAATAATTTTAGCATCAGCCAGGCTCACTTGACCTACGGCGGCTTCAAAGCCTTCGGCTTTGGTGGCAATATCAGCTTCGGCTAATACAGCCTCAACCGTGCTGATGTCACCACTGCGGGCGGTATCGGCTTCCGGCATAGGGAAAACTCGGCGGCGTACAGTCACCATAGCTGGACGGGCCTGACCAAAAGTAACTTTAGCCATGACGTTACCACTCAAGGCCGGGCGAATGACTACCATATTGCCTCCCTCAACCGTAACCTCGGTCACATCGGCAGCCAGACCCACGCCCAACTTGGCCGCTATGTATGCCGATAGCTCTAAGCCAGCATTACTAGCCCCCATAATCAGAACCGCTGGTTCCTGTTCTTGGGCAACTTTGGTGATGACGGCAGCATAAGCTTCCAAACGATAGGTTTTAAGTGAGGCATCATTGGCTACAACGGCACTATCGGCTCCATACTCAATTGCTTGTTCGGCTAAAGCTGACACACCTTCACCCAAAACCAGGGCGACAAGCTGCCCGCCTAAATCATCGGCCACACGCCGACCAACCCCCACGGTTTCCCAGGCTATCGAGTCGACCTGACCGTTATATTGATCAATCCATACGAATACATTATTTGACATACGATTTCCTCATAATTTGATATGATGTGATATTTTTTTGATTTAGATAACTTTTTCGGTAACGAGATGATCGGCCAATATTTTGGCAGCATCAGCCGGTTCACCTTCGATAAATTCTATTTGAGCATCACGGGCTGGGGGTAGACTGATTTCCCACTTTACCTGCGAACCTGCTTCGCCAACCTGGGCGGCATCTAACCCTAAATCGGACAAACCCCAGGTAGGGATTTTGGCCCGGGCTGCTTTGCGAATGCCAATAAAGCTTGGGTAACGTGGTTCGTTGATTTCTTTGACTACAGAAACAAGCGCTGGCAGAGAACTGCTTACGCTTTCGCGGCCCCCTTCCAGCAAACGCACGGCTTTAAGCGTTTTGGCAGCAGGCTCTACATTCAATTCGGCTACGTAGGTAATTTGGGGAATGTTTAAGAGCGCGGCGACTTGAATAGCTGTGGCGGCGTTATTGCCATCAATAGACGAGCGACCAGCAAAGATAATGTCATACTGATCAATTTTATTAACGGCAGCCGTCAGAATACGGGCTGTAGCCAGGGTGTCACTATTTACCATTGCCGGGTCAGAGACGAGAATAGCCTCATCTGCCCCCATTGCCAAACCCGTTTTGAGGGCTTCGGAAGCTTCTGCTTGGCCCATGCAAAGCACGGTGACTTTGCCACCGTGGGCTTCTTTTAACTGAAGGGCGGTTTCAAGGGCGTACTCATCCCAGGGGTTCACAATTCTGGGACTCCCTTCCCCCATCAATTTGAGGCCATCAACGGTTTTTGAAAGTTGAGCCGTATCAGGCACCTGTTTAATTAATACAATAATGTTCATAAAGGTCCTTCCTTAAGGATATAGAAATTTTAATGTTTACGAAAATCTAAATAACTACTCAGTCACCCTCTATCAGGCTCATTGACAGTCGGTAATTGGTAACTAACTGGGCCAAATTACTAATTATTATTCACCAATTACTAAGAATGTGTTTCTTAAATAGAGGATGAGGGCATATTCAGACTTCGGAAGTCTTGAAAATGCCTTTTCGCGGCTAAATCAAACCTTTTGCAGCCTGATTTCAGCTAAAAATCCCGGTTAAGACTTCCGAAGTCTTTTAAGAAACACGTTGATTTTGAATAGTTCAGCATTTCTTTTTACCAAGTCCCATACTTGGAGACAGTCCCCGGCACCTGAATGTCATACTAGCCAATTATTCTTCCGCTTGCCAATATTCGGCGTCGTAGGCTGGCAATTCACAGCGAATGGGCTTGTCTTGACGCATACCAAACAAATAAGCCGCTTGCATAAGCTGGTGTATCTGTGAAGTGCCTTCATAAATGACCGCACTTTTGCTATTACGCAAATGGCGTTCAACATTGTACTCATCAGAATAACCATAAGCCCCATGCACTTGAATGGCATCGCTGGCTGTGGCAAAAGCGGCATCGGTGCAGAACCACTTGGCCATGCTGGTCTCGCGGGTGTTGCGAATGCCCCTATTCTTCAGCCAGCCAGCTTTCCGAACCAGCAACTCGCCAGCATCGATGCGTTGCTGCATCTGGGCAACCATCTGTTGAATCAGTTGATATTCAGCAATGGGTTTGCCAAAGGTTTTTCGTTCTTGGGCATAATTAACCGACTCTTCCAGACAGCACTTCATTAACCCGACGGCTCCGGCAGCCACAGTATAACGGGCATTATCAAGGCAGGTCATCGCAATTTTAAAGCCTTCCCCCTCTTCACCCAAACGATGACTTTCTGGCACCGGGACGTTGTCCATATTTACCCAGCCCGTATTGCTGGCATGGACCCCCATCTTACCTTCAATGCTGCCGGTGGTCAGCCCTTCCCAGCCGCGTTCTAAAATGAAGGCGGTTATGCCACGCCCCCCTTTTTCGGGGTCGGTTTTGGCAAAGACCAAAAAGCGGTCAGCTACATCAGCCAGGGTAATCCACATTTTTTCACCACTAAGCAGATAATGGTCGCCCTCTTTTTTGGCCCGACTGTCCATCCCGGCCACATCAGAGCCAACCCCCGGTTCGGTCAGGCCAAAACAGGCAATATTCTCGCCGCTGGTCAGCGATGGTAGAAATCTTTGTTTTTGTTCTTCAGTGCCCCATTGGAAAATGGGTAAAGTGTGCAGTCCCAGATGAACGGCTACCGTTTCGCGCGTAGAAGAGTCGGCCCATTCCAGCCCTTCAGACACAAGGCCCAAAGAGATGTAATCCATGCCAGCCCCACCATAACGAACAGGTAAACAAACGCCTAAAAAACCCTGGGCAGCCATTTTAGGCAACAGTTCAGCGGGGAAGGTATGTTTTCTGTCGTGCTCTTTGATGATGGGCATAATCTCTTTACGGGCAAAGTCATACACCATCTTTTGAATCATTTTATGCTCTTCGTTGAGTTCAAAATTCATAATAACCCTTTCTTTAATAATGGTCTTCTATGACCATAAACAGTATCTTGTCGGTAGACAAGGCCAAATATTATACCACTTTACAAATTAGGAAGAAAAAAAGCTACAACTTAATTTGAGCTATAGATATTTGGAGCTCCAAAAAACCGATGATTGATAAATAAGATGACCATAAATACTATAAAAGCTACAGTTTGATGAATTAAGGCTATCAGAGGTGGAATATACCACCAAATTAGAGTCAGTCCTAACCCTATTTGAAACCCTAACAAAAGCAATAGGTTAATAACACTCCTTTGAATAGCTTGCAAGCAACGTGCTTGCCTAATTTTGTAATAGAGTATCAAGGACAATAACAAAACCCCAAAAGCTAACCAGCGATGGACAAAATGAACTGTAACCATATTTGCCACCAAGTTCTGAGGCCAGGGCTGTAAAGTTGACATGAGGCCTGGTGGAATCAAATATCCAAACATCAAGGGGAAGGTAGTGGAAACATATCCTGCTTTTAAGCCAGATACGAACCCGCCGTACCCTATCTGCATAAGAGTTACTAGCTGTAAGGTCAAGGCTAATTTTATCAATAACGTTCGATCTGCCAGCGATTTGGGTTTTACAAATCCAATAGCTCGATTGAGGCCAACCCAAAAACATAAAGTCAGCAAAGTCAAGGCCAATAACAAATGGGCTGTCAAACGGTAATGACTAACATGGGGTTGGTTAACCAAACCACTTTTAACCATATACCAGCCCATTAATCCTTGCAAGGCAAAAAGCAACCCAATAAGCAGATAAATCAACGATTTTCGGAGAGGAATAAGGCCGACTATTAAAAAAAAGGCCAGCGGCAACACATACATTAACCCCGTGAGTCGCCCCAAAAGGCGGTGGATATACTCTCGATAATAAATAGCTTTATAAGCTGTTAAGCTCATACCGCTATTAATCTTTTGATACTCTGGCGTTTGCTGATACTTTTCAAATGTCGCTTGCCAGGCGGCTTCTCCCAGAGGTGGGATAATCCCTGTTACCACATGCCACTCAACCATTGACAAACCCGAGCGTGTAACCCGTACAAAACCACCGAAAGTTGTCATCAAGATAATAAAACCACACAGTACAAAAAGCCAGATACTTAAGATTTTATTGGGGTTTTGTTTCATTCCAGCAACCATTGAATTTACTCTCAAAGAAAAACCCTTACCAGAGGTAAGTTTTAACCAGAGGTAAGGATTAATTTAAACGAACATCAATAAGAACAAAATATATACCAATTAATGCCTATCAAGGCATGGGTCAACAGTTTGTATTTGGCCAGCCGTGACATAATAAGCTTGTCCGGCACAAGCTCGACACAGCCTACTGCCTTCATGAACAATTTCACGTTCATTCATGATTTCCTCATTGCAAATCTGGCAGGTGACACGTGTACCGGGGCAGCTCAGGATAGCCGCCAGCGATGTTTTGAGTTCGACCTCTTGCCAGCGAAAAAGTTGTTTAGCTGGCATACGTTGATAACTTAACAGATAGGCTTCCCATCGATTTTTAGCTTCAGGAGCATAGTTCGTTACCTCATGCCGAATAGCGGGCTGGGGGGCAATACGAATTGCAGTTTCGGTTAAGGTGTCGATAAAGGTGGCGGCCACCTTGCCATAATCCTCAACTCGCAAAGTTCGATGTCTAACCCAACACCCCGTTGCCACCGCGATACCACTAACGGCACAGCCATCCGTTTCAACGATGGTTAACAAGCGTTTGTCTGTTTGGGGTAAGTCCAGGTTTAACAATTCGGCGGCAAACAAACCCAAGCGTACCCCCAACACCTGACGGGGGCAAAGATGGTTATGATGTTCAGCCGAAGCAGCGAGCAAATCTTGTAGTGTCGGCATAATTGCTCCTTTTACTGTTATACTGTTCACTGCTTACCCGTTCGGGTTGACTAAATTATTGTGATAACCATAAATCAACCCCATCACGCCCATAGCATAAATATCATCGCCATTGGTTTCCAACAGGATTTGGGGCAAACCAATTGTAGCGTGTCCGCTGACTACCATGCCATGGCGATGGAGGTCAAAGGTGGTCCAGTGCAAGGGGCAAGGGCCAGCAATGCCAATATCGGTTTTAAAGGTGCCCGTTAGCGGACCGCCCTGATGCGTGCAAAAGCTGTTGAAAGCTACTACATTTTCATCCGGCCCTACGCCACCCCCGGCAGCACCATTCAATTTCATCAAAAAATTGGCTGAGTTGGGATGATCCCAGGGATAGTTAAAGGCCATAGGCTCATTTTCTGTGAGGGCACTCAATTGACCGATAAGCTGGCTTTCATACTCGGCAACCTGAGCATAAACCTTGCCTGGCATGCCCCGCATCCAACTGGGCATAGCCAGTAAAGTGACTGCCGCCCCTGTGCCAAAAAGAAATTGACGGCGCTTGAGTAGAAAGCTGGAATCGTTTGCACCACAGCGTTTAAGCTCTGGGGTTGAAACTGTTTTGTCTAAATTTTTGGTCATTATTCATCTTCTTAATAATTTCATCTTTATAAGGGTTATCATCATTTCCTTCATTATATTAGGATAATATCAGCCGCTTCTGTTTCTGTTGGCGTAGCGGCTTACTCAACACCTAAAGTGGAAAGAAAAGCGACTAAGGTAGCTATTTCTGCCTCTTCCAAAGGAATGGGGGGCATTGCTCCGGCAATACAAGGGCCAAAGGGACATTCCGGGGCTGCAAAGGCTAAGGGATCTGCAATGGACTCATAAATGTACTCCGTAGCACTATAGCCGGGAATACGGCTGGCTGCATCGGCCCCGATATTACTTAAATTCGGACCGACTTGACCGGCAGCGCCCACTTCAGGAATAGTGTGGCAGGCGGCACAACCGCCTTTGGCGATAGCGGCCTCAACTGCGGCCATATCAATCTCGGAGGCAGTTCCCGTTTTAGCCATTTGGGACTTGGCCAACCGATCAGCCTTAGCCTGTTCCTGTGGTATCTTAATCTGGACAAACCACAGCAGCCCGGCGGTCAATAGAATAAAAAAGACAGCTAAAAGTGAGGCGATGGCCACTTGACCATCAATTTTGTTTTGCTCTTCAGTCATAGATGTGTCTACTCCTTCCTGTTAGAACGTTACGGTAGGGGGATATATTGAACTAAAACCTACTTAGGGTGCTGCACTTGAGGCGCTGCACTTAAGATGCTTATAAAAAAGCCCTTTAAAAATAGAAGTTTTGGTTAAAAGTCGATAGTGCCATTTGTCATATTTAAGAAAGATGAATGTCATTGGGTTGGGATAGGCGATGATATTAAGGGTCATGAACTCAATACTTTTTGATCCTTTTGGCATTGTTTTTGCTTATTATGGCCCCAACTAATTTTTATGGCAATTATTGAAGCTAAAGTTACTGATTTTGGATGGTCTACAGGTGCATGATACCAAGTCCCATACTTGGAGACAGTCCCCGGCATCTTATAGGCCAAACCGGGAACTGCTGTTGCTGGTTCGATCACTGGGGAAAATTGGCTGGACATCATTAGGTAAATGGGTTTCTACGAGCTAAAGGATTGTGTAAACCAGACTGAAAAAGGGAGGCCCAAATTCTAATATTACAAAAAAGGGGCAAGATGTGGCTATTTTTTGCCTTAATGGATATTGTGGCGGTATAATTCGATAGATGGGTGAAGGTTGGATATGCTCTTTGTGTACCCTAATCCCATAAGTAATCATTGAGGTCAGACGGTTCATGAATATTCTCCCTGTGGGTGATGCGGTTCCCAGACGCGGTAACAAAGTTTCTCAGGCGATTGGTCAGGGTATCTTTCGAATTTTCGGCTGGCGCATTGAGGGTGAATTACCCAATGAGGCTAAATTTGTTGTTATTGGGGCCCCGCATACTTCAAACTGGGATTTTATATTGACTATGCTGACGATGATTGCTCTGAAAATCAGGATATATTGGATGGCCAAAGACAGCCTTTTTGGTTGGCCGTATGGTATGGTGATGCGCTGGTTAGGCGGCCTTGCCATCGACCGTAGCTCGACGCACGGTGTTGTTGACCAAATGGTGGCCGAATTTGAGCGTCGGGATAAGCTAATTGTGTGTATCGTTCCTGAAGGGACGCGCAAAAAAGTAAACAAATGGAAAACAGGCTTCTATCATATTGCTCAGGGGGCCAATGTCCCTATTGTATTGGTCTCCTTTGATTATGAACACAAGACAATGGGTTTTGGCCCAACCATAACTGCTACCGGAAATATTGAGGCCGATGTTGAGCATCTACAAGCCTTTTGCGCCAATATTAAGGGCAAATACGCTCAATAAGTGGCAAGGTGGCAAGTTTGCAAGTGGCAAGTTGGCAAGTTTGCAAGTGGCAAGTTTGCAAGTTTGCAAGTGGCAAGTTTGCAAGTTTTGTTGTTAAATCAGGCTAATTAAGGTACTGCTGGAGTGTCTGAAACCTCTATCAATTGGCCTTGTGGTTCATATATGGCAACCAAATCTTGCAAGGTTCCTCTGGGGTTGATTGCTATAGCCAGAGTTTCTACATCTTCTTGATTCAAGATATATTGAATAGTTTCGTAATCGCCGCCGCTGTTTCCGGCATAAAAAACAACGGGTTGACCTGACTGGGTTTCAATATAGTTACGAATGGCTACAGCTTTGCCCGCCCCATCGATGATGTTCCGTTCCAGGAAAAAGGAGTCACTGGGGTCGCTAAGGCGCACAAAACGGTCATCATAAACCACGGTAAATGTACCCCCTGGGGATTGTTTGGCCGCATTGCCGGCGATATGGCACTGCTCCAGATCTGGCTCATTGGCATCACAGCCTGGGGCCAACAATTCATAACCTAGCGTTTGGTCAAGGTCGTCTATGAGTGTGGCGATAAAATAGGGGTTGCTGCCGGTGATAATCCACACCTCAAAGCCGTTATTAGCCAACTGCTGGATAATATCCAACATCTTAAGATAAGCATAGTCCTCGCTTGGATATTCTTCTAAGTAGCTCTGCACCCCAGCATGAACCTGTTGGGGGGTCATCCCCATTTCAAAGGCCGCAATTTGAGAAAATTTACTATACCCGCTTAGGGAGGCGTTGGTTTTGCCTTCTAAATAGTCATCATGGCGCACAATATTGCCAACTTGCTCGCCATCAACTGTATTAAAAGCCGGAAAATAGCCATTTTCTGCTCCCCACAGATGCCACAAGGATTGCCCGGAACGGGTTGTGCCGGCATGAAAATCGCCCTGTTTGACGGTAATGGTTTCACTATACAGGGTGCCGTCCCAATCTGTGGCGGCAACATAACCTTTGTTTTTATGGGTTTGGATAAATTCATCAATGCCAGCCAGGGCCGGGTCGTTACAATCCCAATGGGGATAGTTATTGCACTCGACGGCTGTTGCGGGTGGGCTAATATCGGTTGTGATGGTAGTGGTATCCTGGGCGGCAATAGCCGTGTCGATAGGTGGAAGGGCGTTACTGGCAAGAACGGTTAAAAGATAACCCGCTATCACTCCTACTAAAAAAATCAGACCCATTAAGTTTACGGCTTTTTGTCTTTGTTTAAGCATGATATATCTCCCTTGTAAATAGTAATTAGTAAATAGTTGTCAGTAAGCAGTAGGCAGTAGGTAGATATTTTTATTCTTGTTGCTGTGCTATAGTCATCCTATTTCATTTATACGAGGGCATAAGCCGAAAACCAAGATTTGCTGTTCCATATTCGTACAACTCATTTAGGATGACTATATATGCGGAGGCAGTTTCTCCCTTAATTGCTCTAACCGACTTTATTCACTCAAAACATTAAAAATTTGCCTAATCATTGTAACCGAGGCAGCGGAAAAATACCAGCAATAAATATCTGGAGGGTGGCTACATAGTAAGTAACTGTCTAAAAATAACTTAGAGATTTATGGGCGAGAAAAAACCGGCCCCGAATTACAGTAATTTTTGTTCCTCAAAATTGATTGACCGACCAAGTCTCTCCATCATTGGGCACTTTAGGCGAGCGAGAATAGTTACTGGTTATTTTTGAATATAACGGGCAGGAAGATTTGGTGTAATTCATCAACCAGATTAAAGGTAGCGGGAACAGTTTGGGGACTGTCAAAAATAGTTGGCCCTGCATCTATCGTTAGGGTGGCATAATGTGTCCCCGTTGCAAGGCCAGTGACATCGACAGACAGCGCAATATTTGGGGTTGAGGTAATAACTTTCAGCCAGGATTGGTTACTTTGAGCCGACCAGTCCGGATATGCCGGTATTGTTGTCATTGCTGTAAATGTAGAGATTGAGGTTAGGGTTATTAGTTTGAATGGCCTCGTTGTTGATTACAAGCGGCGGGTAGGCCGAATCGTGACCAAAATCGTGGGTGACATATCCTCGACCATCGCTATCGCGGCGGTAATAGCCTGCTCCTAATTCCCATGAGTTGGGATCAAGCATGTTGGCTTTGTGCCCAGGCGAGTTATACCATCCCTCTACGGCGAATTCAGGTGTAACATATCTACAATAGGCGTTTTCAGCCCCAGATGAGCCATAATAACCAAATAGCGGCACCCGTTGGCTCGGCCATTGACCGTTAGTATCTTGGTGGCCGCAGAAACCGGACGCTCGATTTTCTACCGAATCACAGGAGTACCAGCGAGCCGCTTCGGATAGTTGCCTGTTAAATCGCAGGGGTGGCACTCCATGCAAAGCTCGTTTGAGGTTAGCCAGGTAAACAGTTTGCTGCTCATTGTAGTTCAGTTCATTTGGCACAGCCTGAACATAAACAGTGGGGTCCTGGGCTGGGATGTTAATTTTGTCGATTAATTGTGGGGTAGAAGTATGATACTCACCTACAATTAACAAAAATGTGATACCCTGGAATTGAAAACTATTTAGGGAGTTCCGATTGAATCTGATCGCTCGTATTTGTAAATATTAGGAATGATGAATAATGATCCATAAACATACGATCAAAGTTTCAATCCCTAGCGAGTTGGGATATGAAAAAGTTGCTATTGCTGTTACGGCAGTTATTACTAAAAAAATAGGTTTATCTAAGGCTAAAACTGAAGATTTAAAAACTGCGGTGGGAGAAGCATGTACAAATGCAATTGAGCATGGCAACACCTTTAACGCTAAATCTCAGGTCCAAGTTGTTTTAACCTTTGACCAAGATAGCCTCAGCGTCCGCATCATTGATGATGGTCATCAACCCTTTTCTAACACCGCACCAAGCAGAGTCAATAAAACAGATTTTAGAGGAATGGGGCTGTTTTTAATGCGAAAGTTGATGGATAAGGTAGAAATCAAAAGCTTGCCAGGTAGAAATGAAGTTCAAATGGTAAGTTATCTGCATAGTTGGGATTTTTTGCCTAACTCCCCGGCAAGCGTTGGTCATAGAGGTTGGCAATGATAACCAAATCAAAAATGTCCACAATGCCGTCTTGGTTTAAATCTGCGATGGGGTCGTTGCTGTCGTAACGAGAAGCCACGTATACCAAATCAAGGAGGTCGATAATGCCATCCTCAATCAGGTCGGCCTGCATTACCTCGGCCATCGAGTAGACATCCAGCCCGATTTGGTCGCTTTCATCTGCTACCGAGGCCGGAGCAATACCGCCGCATACGGTGTCGTGGTCGCCAATAACGGTCACGTTACCGGGGCTAACACCGCTGCTAAAGTAGACCCGGTTATTCACCCGGTCAACGGCAATGCCCTCGGTGGGCTGCTCGCCCAGGCTGTGCGGCAATGGCACGTGGAAGCGGCTGCTCCAGCCTTTGGGGATGAATAGAGCTTGATTAAGCTCGCTGCCATCGCCGGTTGAGGTTGTGGCCCACAGGTGACCGCCGTCAAACAGGGGGCCTCTTTCGGGATTGACCGCAATGGCCCGCAGCGGAAGGGACCGATTGGGATTGTAACCTCGCTGGAACGATGCCCAGCCCAAAAATTGATCAGGCTGTCCGTTAAGCCAGCCAATGGCTACAACACGGTGGCTGTGAATAGTAGCTACATACACCGTATCCCGCGTTTCATCCACGGCAATGCCATAAGCGCTGCCGCTGTCCCAAAGCTGAACCTCGCTGCTCACGACTGTACCGTCAATCACCGTCACCGAATTGTGCCCGGCGTTGGCCACATATACCTTGCCGGTAGTTGAATTAACCGCCAGATGCCAGGGTTCGTGGAAGGGTTCGGTAACAGTGGCAATAAGCTCTTTGCTAGAGGCATCAATCACCGACAGCGACTCATCCAGGTTGTTGACTACGTACACGGCATTATGCAGCGGGTTGTAGGCGATGCCCCACGGCCCGTTGCCCACATCAATAGCGGATAAAACATCAAAGCTGGTTGCGTCATCATTAACCTGAATGGGGATGACCTGATTCAGATTATAGCTGGAGACCCACACAATGTTGTTGCTTGCGTCGTAGGCTACATCTACTGGCCCCTCAAGAGAGATAGTCTGCAAAACGGTGTTGGTGGCGCTGTCAATGACCGAGACAACGTGACTGCTGTGGGCTACGTAAACCCGATTGCGGGTCGGGTCAACATCAAGGCCGCGCGGCGTGTTGGCTACTTCAATTTCGCCCAACGGGGTGGGGCCGCAGGTGTGGTCGGGTACGGGTGTTGAGCCGGGGGTGGGGGTTGGTGTGGGTTCGGGTTCCGGGTCATCGCTGCCAGTGGCTAATTTGGAAACAAAGACATCGTAGTAACCTTCGAGCAGGGGATCTACCCCACCTTCGGTCACCGGAAAATCGGCAGAGTGGGCAAATCCCGTTACATAAACATTGCCATCATCATCCACATCAAGTTTGGTTGCCAACTCCGGACCATCACTACCGCCCAAATAAGTACCGTATTCCAGCACAGCCCCGGAGGGGCTGACTCTGGCAACAAAAGCGTCGGCTTTGGAAAATGTATTTGGCGGATCATCAACGCAACCCTCACACACGGTATCAAAGGCAGCAGGTGTGGTGGGAAAATCGGGCGAGTAGGTGTAGCCAGTTACGTAGGCTCGGCCATTCTCACTAACGGCAATATCCAGACCGTAATCGGGCAAATTACCGCCCAAAAAGGTGGAGTACACCAGCCCCGTGCCATCGGTGTTCAGTTTGGTGACAAAGGAGTCGGGCGAAAAGAAGGAACGGCTACATTCAGAACAGGTAGGGTCGAAAGCATTGGGCGTGGTGGGAAAATCAGACGAGCGGGTGTTGCCGGTGACGTAAACGTAACCCTGGGCATCAATATCAATGGCTTCAATGGTGTCAACATCATCCCCGCCCAAATAGGTGGCGTAAATCAGGCTCGACTCGCCGGGTAGAAATTTAGCCACAAAACCCTCGCTTCTGCTGTAGCTGTAGTCATACGCCCCCATTGATAAAGGAAAATCCGGGGAGCCGGTGCGGCCCGCCAGATAAATATAACCCGCCTCATCAACGGCAATGCCGTGCCCGGTATCATACTCGGAGCCACCCAACAAGGTTGAATAGAGTAAGTCTGTGCCGTCAAGGGCTACTTTTACCACGTAGGCATCGCCATCCCGATAGGTATTGTTAAGCGCGTTGCTGGTGGTAGGAAAACCTTCTGAAGCTGTGCCGGTGAGATAAGCATAACCATCCTGGTCTATGGTCATATCGTTATTAAAATCTGAGCGGATGCCTCCAAATAAGGTGGCATAAATCAACTCTGTGCCGCTAGAATTTATCTTAGCTACATAAGTGTCAGATTGACCGTCCATGGTGTCATCAAACGCGCCAGGTGTGGTGGGGAAATCTTCTGAGGTGGTATGGCCGGAGAGGGTTATTTCTCCGGCCTGGTCAACCTGGATACTCTGACTAATCTCCCAATCGCTGCCGCCGATGTAGGTGGCAAAAACAATGGCATCGCCCTCGGGGGTCAGCTTAACCACAAAAACATCGTTGTAAACGCCGTCAATGTTGGTATCAAACGCGCCCGACGTGGTAGGAAATCCATCGTCAGCCTGACCCGTCACATAAACGTAACCAGCGGCATCGTGAGTAATAGCGTGACCGTAATCAAAATCGCCTTCGCCGCCCAGAAAGGTACTGAACAGCAGGTCTGATGCGCCAGCGGCCATCAATGATTGCGAGTCGCCAATTTCTGTGGCAAAGGTTGAAGAGGCATACGGTGCGGACACGGCAAAACCCTCCACCTCAGTTTGAGCCGTTGCCAGTTCCAGGGGGAGATTATTTTCATTAACCACTTGTAACAGCGGCAGAGTGACTTCACCCAGAGCCGTACTCAGGCGCAGGTAATTACCATCTACCGCTATTTTATCTGCCCCATCAATTTGCCATTGCACTTGCTGGAGAGGGTCACTGCTTTGGGCGGTAATGGCTTCGCTCTCCCGCACCACCAACCGCTGCAGCAGTTGGCCGTTTTTACTGCTGATTTCAAGATCAACGCCGGGGTAGAGGTCAACATAGCGCACCACACCCCAGACCGGTACACCGATTTGCCAGTTGGTCGGGTCACGACGGGTAAAGTAAGAGACGGTGGGGCAATGTGGATCAAATGGTTCCAGACGCGGCTGGGGGCTGGAGCCACCAAAACTCACTTTAAGGTTGACTCCCTGCCGGGCCGGGGGTTCAAGTTGCTGCTTGTCTTCCTGGGCAAGTAAATCAAGCTGCGGACTTTCAATAATGGTGAACCAGAGCGCGTCATCCGTAAGGCGCAGTGTGCTTGGCCCCATATTTACCAGAAAACGGGTGGGGTCATGAGGAAATTGACCCACATTTTCAATGAACATCAAAGAGTTGTTTTGTTGGGCGCTGGCAAATCTGTGGGGTTGAATTACCAGCAGTAACGCCAACAGACCTAAAACAACTATTCTTCCTGCTAAAGTGCGTTGTGCTTTCATTTTTATGCTCCTGAAATAAAAAAAGCCGCACCCATATCGGGCCGGCTCTGCTCACCAAAGAAGTAGTTTAGGGGTGGCGAGTGATGGTGTTGCACCGATTTATAGGGTTTTTAAACTACAGTTATTTAATCTCTATTCATAATATACCTTAAAATCGGCGGCGTGTCTAGTGACAAAAGGCACAAATAATATAGGAAATTAGGCACAGCGCTGAACGATTTAGGATTTACGCTTGGGTTTCTCACATTGACTTAAAAGGAAAAAAAAGAGCATTTGGCCTTGTTGGCTGATTTAGTTCAGGGGGTTAGGAGTAAAGTTGGGTAAAAAAAGAGGTTTGATGACAGTTGTTTGGAGGTTATATGAGTGCAAAGCAGCACGGCCCACTCTTGCCCCTGGCAGAGAGAGTAGGCCCCAAAAGTTTCGCCGGGCAGGCGATAGAGCATATGGCGCAGCCAGGCCAGCTCTTGAATGCTGACAATCAGGGCGGCGATAGGCGGGGTGGGGCCGGGATCTGGCCGCAACAGGACGGGCAGCTTTAAGGCTAGTGTATCGCCATTTTCCCGGGGGGTTAGGTTGAGCGTGGCCGGGCCGGGGATATGAATGTCCGTCAGTTGGTCGCCATCAAAAAAGGGCGGGGCCGGACTGATTTGCAAGTTGGGGTAAGGATCGCTTACTAACAAGACCAAGTCCTCGGTTTGAAAGGCAGCGGCTATGTGGATTGGGCGCAGAGGAAAGCGCCGACCGCGCTGGAGCAGAAGACGCTGCGGCTCTACCCCGGTTAGTGGTTCTAGCACCGCCACGCGCGGCTTAACCCGGGAAAGGTAGGCTTAGAACCGGCCGGGCCTGCTTCAGCCCGCCAGTTGGAAGGGGGGCTGTAGGGGTGGGGGCTGCTTTGGGTGATGGGGGCGGGGCGGCATCAACGGCCTGATCTACCCGTCGAAAAGCGATGCGGGGGGTGTGGGTTTGGCAAAAGTTAGTGCCCGGTACCACCTGGTTGCTGCACCGTTCGTTGTTGTCCAGTATCTTTTTACATTGTGCCATAGAATATAACCTCCGTTAAAAGTATAAACCATAATGGTTAAAACGTAAATTAAAACTCAAAAAATTGATTCGGTCGGTGGGGGGACACGTCCCCCCACACCCCCCTTTTCCGGGTTGC
>PJEL010002623.1_pt1 | contig 16237 bp, 19 predicted proteins | sample 1853271 | NCBI WGS metagenome assembly PJEL01 (sample SAMN08108733, study PRJNA415343) | Invertebrate metagenome, whole genome shotgun sequencing project. | host: Globobulimina | place: Sweden: Gullmar Fjord | collected 2015-08
TCCAGTATGGGGAGCCATTTTAATCAAGAAATTGAACTTTCCTTCCTAAATGCTCATAAACAGGTCGACCGTCTACGGTGTAACCCTTCAACCTTTGCATGTTAGTTACGTTCGCAATATCAGCCCACATAAGCTCAGGTCTGCCCACTATGCCAACTCCCATTTGAGTAGTATCGCAGCCAAGGGGAACTGAAGATCGTCTCCCAATTAACTCAGGATTGTATTCAAAGAAAGGTACTCCACTTTGATTAAAACCCGCACAATAGGCATAAAGTCTCATATCAAAATCAATACTCCATTTCTTCATGCTCGCAGGCAAACTATACAATTCTCCTGGATGATAAACCCATTCATCCTCAAATCTCAGAGGTTCATATCCATACTCATGAACAATCTCACCTAAACCTGCTAAAAGTTGACCAAACTCTTGTCTACATTCAACAAGCTTAGCAGCCTGAAGATAATCAGATCCATCTGAGTCTGCTAAATCTTTCTCAAGCACCATATTCATTGCGCGAGAAACCAAAAGTCTAATATTCGTAGGGTTATCGGCAGTTTTTGAATCTAATCCACCTTCCATGCCACGAAACTTCACACGTGGTTGAATATCACCAAATCTAGCTTCTTGCTGATCCCTTCGAACCCGCTGAATCCATGATCGATCAAGTACAGCTCTAAGATCATCCTTTAAACCAAAAATGATACTTAAAGCTCGATCTTCAGATAACTGAGAATGTGAATCTACTCTCCTTTCAGGTCCCGAATCTGATAACCCAGTCCGATTATCTCTACCATAGGAAACCTCTGGCAGTTCAGCTTTAGCTTGTGTCATATGAAATGAGTTATTGTTAGTATTAATTTATACAGCATGGAACGAGATTGATCAAAGCACTAAAACACTTTGAAACGACTCACTCCCCTCACAAATAGTTCGAACTTCCTCCAGTATGGGGAGCCAGCTTTTTTACAGGTTAAAATTGAGACACGCCTATTGTAAGGCTCGATTGCTTTATGTATCTTTTAAGCATGAAAAAATTATCTGCCTTAGTAGTCATTACTGGGTTACTATTGCTCAGCACTATTCAAATCGGACTGGCTTTTACAGATACAGATTATCATTCTAATCAAGAAGCAATTGATTACTTGGAGAACAACGGTGTTGTTGGGGGCTACACAGATGGGACATACAAGCCCAATAACCCAATTAACAGAGCTGAGTTTACAAAAATAGTGATGGAGTCTATTTATCCAGATGACTCAAGCGGATCTTACTGCTTTCCGGATGTCACTAACAAATGGTATGCGAAATACGTTTGTAGAGCTAAGGAGCTAGGTATTTTATCTGGTTATCCAGATGGATTTTTTAGACCTTCGGATGATATCAACATGGTCGAAGGCCTGAAAATAATACTCGAAGCTTACGAATTTGACATATCTGATACCTACGAAGTTTGGTACGAAAGTTATTACTGGTTTGCAGACTCAAGAGACCTCTTGGATCTAATAAATAAAGATGTTGCACATAATCTCACTAGAGGGGAAATGGCCCAAATAATTTATAACGTGGAAGTTTATTTAGCAGAGCCTATTGAAAATCCGACTCCAGATCCAAGCCCAGAACCTGAACCTACCCCCGACCCACCAGTTAGCACTCTCCCACCATACTCAAATCCTCAAACTGATTGGCAGGTTTTTATCAATTGGATGGCTGAAATTGGTTATGACTCTTCTCTGATTGATTACTATGAAGACAAACATTCAAATCCCGATCCTGAATATGCTGAAGCAATGAATGCCTATCTTGAATTACGAAGTCTTGCAATAAATGACGATTCTTTCTTTTCAATCTATAAGAATTCTAATCAGGGAGATCAAATCAACTTAAAAATCATCGAAGTTTATCCAACTGAACCTGGTTGGATTCTTGAAAGATCTTCAGAATTCAATGCTGCTAATCAAGGGTTATCCTTAGCAGAATACCTTGGAACTACAGAAGCCTTTTTTGCTACTAGTCTTGGAAGGGAGATAAACATTGAAGTTGAAAAGAAATACATTAGTTATGATGACTTTTTCTTCAGCGATGATCTATACACAACTGAAAGTGATCCAAGCACCTTCTACGTCAATGGTGACACATTTGCCCCCTATGCTGTCACAGAAGAGTTTTCAGAGTATCAAACAATAGGAACATACGTACCGTTTGCAGGAAGAACTGAAGAACAACAAGCTTTTTTTGTAGACCCAGTACTTGGGCCGAACGAACCAGGGGCTGTGTATGTTTTCATGGGAGGTATAACACCAGACAACTACGCATTTGAAGCATTGAATTTATATACTTTAAGTGTTGGATGTGTAGGGCTTTCAAGCGATTCTTACATATTCTGTTCTGATGCTGGTACAGCAAGGACTAGTTTCATACATGAACAAGGTCATGTTTTACGGCTACCTCATGCAGCTGTATATGAAGACACAAATAGACAATTAGGTGTACCTACCGTTCTTGGAAGTTCTCCAGATTGGCCATGTCTAGTGTGGACTAATGAATTCACACACAGGTACTCACCTCTTGAAAGATACGCCTTAGAACCCTATGACGGATTCGAAAACGAAGAGAACGCAGTTAATAACTACAACGAGCACGTTTTGTGTGATTGATCTAACTTGACAAGCTAGGTAAATAATTGTAGAATCTGTACATAATATTTAGCAAGTAATATGAACATTAAAGGACCACTAATTTTAGCACTGAGCGCTACCCTAGCGGGTGGATGTAGTTCCGACTATGATTTATTTAAGAAAAAAGAAGATACTGGAAATGTAGTACCTAAAGACAGAGAGCCAAAGCCTGAAGAAGAGACTACAACTACCATAACTGACTCAAGTACTGGAGAGCCCATTGAAATGACTTTTAAGGAAATACGCCAACTCTGTACTGAGTTAATGGATTCTGATCTTTTCATACCAGTTGATACTCAGACTGTCACTTATGCTGCAGACGCAGTAGCTGAAAGAAACACAGCTCAAACAGAAGGAATGGCTCAATTTGTAGCTGGCGTGAATGATCATTTTGAGCGAACGGATCTAACACTTGATGACATAGATAACCTTGTTGTACCTATGGGTATTTGGGTAGAACATCAGACTGAATACGTAACCAGTATGAGGATTAGCCCAGATGATAATTCAGACTTCTATCAAGATTGGCATTGGGCTATTGATCCATGGGAGAATTTCCCAGTATTAACTTGCAGTATCCACGGTATAGATGGCGTGTTTTTCTCTGCAACAAGTACAGCAGCATATTCTGGGGATCAAGCCCATCATCCAACCCTTCATTCTCTACACAGCGATGCTGGTAACGCACACTATATAAATACATTACCTAATTACGACTGCGGATCTGGGGATTTTATTTGTATTACTGCAATTGATTCCTTACAAAGTTACGGAGAAGATTTCCGTGATTTGACTGAGAAAATCCTAGGCTCTGAACCATTCGCCTACTTCCCTCAATAAACCAAAGCCATCTCCACACAAACAGTTCGAACTTCCTCCAGCATGGGTTACTCCGCTCAAACACATTGAAAAGCAGTTCTAATTGCATCCAACTTGGGGAGCCAATTTTTTTACAGGTTAAAATTGATCATAGCCAGGTTGGATGATCGAACTTTTATGTTACAATTTGGCACATGAAATCAATAAAAATTGACCCAAGAACCCCTTATCATATACATAGATCCAAATTGGGTCAGCAAATAGTTGATATTGGCGGTAGAGATATTATCATCGGATTCAATGAACCTGCTCCTAAACTTGGCAAAGGCGGTAATTCTATCTATTCAATATTAAACGCACGATTTCCTACATATTTTTTGCCTGCGATTGATATCGCTACTCAGCAAAAGGTTAGACCACAGTTTTACATTGTAAGTGGTATCAATGTCGCAATGAAGTGGAGCGCAAGTACGGAAGAAGAACGACTAATAATGCTTGCTCACAACAAAATTAAGTTCGACTTTCTTAAAAGCTTTTTAGATACATTTTATTCAGGACCATTCAGTAATATTGAATATATAGTTTCAAAAGACCCATTAGAGATTTCAGAGCAAAAGCTAATGCAGATATGGGAAATAATTGAGAGACAAAATCCAGATCGTGCAAAAGAATTGAAAGAAGTATTCTTCAAATTCAAAGGAGATAGGATGTTTGATAGTGAGAGTGACTCACTAATGGATTCGATTAAATACGCTGTATCACATCTATTTGCATTTGGTGATATAAATTTCGAAGGGAATTATTATCTCAATCCCAAAGGATTTGCCAGTATTGGTGAGCGTCAGGAGGAATATTTCAATGAAGTGCGAAATTTAGCGTTTGAAGGATTGAAAGCTAATTCAAATAAGATCTTTGATCAACCCATCATTAGTAGAGACAATGTACAGATAATTCTTGAGAAGGATAAAAATGCACCTCCCTCTTACAATGGTGCAACAAAAGGAAACAGTAAAAGACGTGTCCTTGATGAAGTAACATACGAGAATAATCTTGAACTTACTTATTACGATGAACGACCTAACTTAAAGCCAGATATGGACTATCTTTATAAGCATATTTCAAAAGAGAGATATCAAAGATTTTGGAGTGACTATCATGCTAGATACAAGATTCTCAAGTCAAAGTACGAGGAAACATATAAAATTACACTATAAAACAACTCTCGTTGGCAAACAGAGCAGTTCGAACTTCCTCCAGTATGGGGAGCCATCGTTTTTTACGGGTTAAAATAAAGCAATACAGTAGCAAAAGTGATAGCATCATCCCTCCAAAGGGACATTCATTTGGAAAGTAGAACCTCCACCAACCCTATCATGATATTCAAGACTAGCCCCAAAACTAGCTAGTCGTTGACTTACGTCAGAAAGACCCAAACCACCTGTTCCACTTGCCCTTGTGGTAAATCTATCATCACTTAAAACTCGATCTTGAAGATTTTGAGGAACACCCGTACCATTGTCTGAAACAGAGACTAAGGCATGACCATCAAGTCTAGCAGTGGTAATCCAAATAGATTGTGCCCCTCCATGGGTCCATGCATTTCTCACCATATTATCAATAAGATTGCCAATAGTTCCAGTATGAGCTTTAACAATGAGATCTGGCTCTAAAGAAAAGTCTATGCATCCAGAGAATGTTCTATTTGGGAATTTTCTATTAAGGTGAAACTTGCCATCTATAAGATATTTAGATACATCAAAAGAGCTAGCATCCAAAGTAAGACCTTCGACCCAAAAACGAGTGGATTCAAATGCTGAACGCACACCCCAAAATCTTTGGCCAATTTCAGTAAGAACATCACGGGATAAAACTTCTTCTTTAGGTAAGCTATCGATCAACCTTCTTACTTCAGTTTCACATTTACTACCATCATGCCCCCAAAGTTGAGCAAATAAAGGAGATTCTTTTCTACTCAAGACATGAACTAATCGAGTATATCCAGCCAAAGATTCAAATAACACTCCTGCAGTTAAATCAGGTTCTTCAAATGTAGCTGGAATAGCATTCAAAGCCACTTCTACTTTTGTCCATGAATTTTGAGGTATTTTATCCATAATTTCTCCATAAAAGAGTATACCTTAATCTAAATTGAATTAGATTCAAAGTAAATTAGCCTCTATGAGAAGTACATAGTAGCTGCCCAGGCAGTTCTAATTGCGTCCAACTTGGGGAGCCATTTATTGACATGTAAATCAAAATATGTTATTTTGATACACATGAATACTCTAACTTATGAAGGAAAACGATAAATTAATACAATTTGGATTTTTTGGGCCTGATGGAGAACTCGACCAAAAGAAAGTTGATGAAGCAAAAAAGTGGTTAGATGCAAGAACAGAAAACCCCGAACAAAATGAGTTTGACCGCGAGTTAGAACACATCCAATGTCAAACCCTATTGAGAGCTCAACTTCTAGAGGTTATGACTAACAATATGGACTTCTTGAAAGAGAAAGCTGGTGAACTCCTCATCAAAGATGTCAATAAGAGAAGGAAAGCAGATGCAAAAAGACGTCAAGATGAAAGAAAAGGGCGACTTTTTTGGAAAATAATGAGAGAAATTGATCCTGAAAAACACGGTGAACTTGTAGATCGTATACTCTATTACACAGCAAGATCATTAGATTACTATATCAGTCTAAGTGCAGAAACAAGAGAATCATGGAGTTTACCACCTTTATCAGAAATCGTTGTTAGAAATCCAGATACAGTTACAGCTTTCATGCTTTTGTACATTGTATCCAAAATGAAAGACGTCTTCGATGGTTATCCTCAACAGTTTAGAGACATTGAATTTGTAAAGTAATGCATTTCACTTACCCACTCTCCTCACAAATAGTTCGAACTTCAGATTTCAATAAATTCGAATTCTAGTGGGTGAAGCGATGCACCAAAGTTATCCCAGGATGGGGAGCCAATTTAACTCAACCGTTTTTTTGCATACTTATAAATAACCGACCGATGTCCAACCACAAAAACCTTTATAAACTGCTTCTCAATTCTAAAAATCACCCTATAGTCTCCAACACGAAGCTTCCTATACCCCTTCAAAGATTTCCTAAGAGGTTTTCCAAACTTTTCAGGCTCACTTGTTAGCTTTTTTTCAATCGCACCCTTGATTCGACTTTTAACAGCCGACGACAACTTGGGGATATCATCTTTTTTTACCTCATCCGCATATCTAACAACAAAATTCATGCCCATGCATCTTCATGGGATACAAATTTAGTGTCTTTTCTATCTCTCCCAGACGCAATTTCATCCCAAACGGTATCCTCATCAAGCTCGATTGCAAGTTGAATAAGATTAACAGCTTTAGTAGCAGGAGGCATACCATCCCTTTCAGCCAAATACTCAAGAGCTGTATCAACATCATCAGGCAAACTCACCATTATTCGTTTCTTTGTTGTAGCCATATTCTTAAGTTAAATACATATTAAGTGTAACACTTTTGTTACACCAATGCAAGCGGAACAGTTCTAAGCTCCTCCACTAAAAACACATATAAAAACTCGAACTAATGGACAAACACCAAGTAAAAGTTTAACGTGTATGCCTAATAGGTATAGTTTTAAGGTTGTTAAATATTTCCCTCGACTCAATGCTTAGAAGAAAATATTTTTTAACCTTATCATTATGAAAGGTATAGTAAAAAAGTTAGATGAAAGGAAGTTCGGTTTTATTTCAGTAGAAGGCGGAAAAGACGTTTTCTTCCATTCTAGCGATTGTGAAGATGGAACTTTCGCCACTCTGAAAGTAGGAGACTCTGTCACTTTTGACACTACTGACTCTGAAAAAGGCCCTAAAGCTATCAACGTAAAACTTGATACAGAATCTGCTCCTGCTGAAGTTGCTCCTGAGGAAACTCCTGCTCCTGAAGCTGCTCCTGCGGAAGAAGCACCTGCTGCTGAAGAGGCTCCGGCCGAAGAAGCACCTGCTGCTGAAGCTGCTCCTGAGGAAACTCCTGAAGCTTAGTTCTCACTTCAAATAAAAACCGATCATACCCAAACCGGATGGTCGGTTTTTTTATTAGCTACCTCCTCCTCCGCTTAAATTCTTTCCTTCGGCGATTTGACTCGGCCTTACTCCGTGGCTTTCCTCTTTTGAGAGATTTTGCAGATACGGAAGGTGTTTTTGGGAGATCCGGTAAAGGCAAAACTGGCAGTTGAATCTTGATGAGTCTTTCAATGGCTTTTACATCTTTACTTTGCTCAGGACAGGCAAAGGAAATTGCTTTTCCAGTATGAGAGGCGCGTCCCGTTCGCCCAATTCTGTGCACGTAATCTTCCGAGTTATCTGGAAGGTCAAAGTTGATCACCAATTCTATTTCAGAAACGTCAATTCCCCGCGCTGCAATGTCTGTTGCCACCAAGACTCGGAAACGACCAGACTTAAAGCCTTCAAGCGCAGCCTTTCGCTGATTTAAAGAGCGATTTGAATGTATTTCTGCAGCGGAATGTCCAATTTTATTGACCACTCTAGCAATCTTTTTTGCCCCATATTTTGTGCGACTAAACACAAGCACGGTGCCCTTATATTCTGTAAGCAACTTATTGAGCAGTGGCATTTTTTGACTTTTTGGGACAATAAATAACTCCTGCTCAACTTGCTCTGCAGCAGTCCCAGCAGGAGCCACCTCAACACGAAGAGGCTTGGCCATATACTTGCGTGCAATCTGAGAAATCTTGGCCGGCATGGTTGCAGAAAAAAGCACTGTCTGCCTTTTACTAGGCAATCCAACCATGATCTTTTTAATCTGAGGCTCAAAACCCATATCTAGCATTCTGTCTGCTTCATCCAAAACCAAAATCCCAATATTTTTCAAAGAGAAAGTCTTCTGCTGCAGGTGATCAATAAGTCTTCCTGGCGTCGCAATGATTACATTAGGTTTTGCTTTCAACTTTTTCACCTGAGGTCCAATATTCGTCCCGCCAATGACCACTACCGTTTTTAAGCCAACAGGTCCTCCAACTTTTTGCAAAGTCTCATCCACCTGCAAAGCCAACTCGCGAGTTGGGCAAATCACCAAACCTTGCTGTTTCAATGCAGAAAGTCTTTGAAGCATTGGTATGGAAAAAGCCAGAGTCTTCCCCGTTCCAGTTTGCGCTATTCCAATCATATCCTCCCCTCTTATTCCAATAGGAATAGCCTTGTATTGGATGGGCGTGGGTTTCACAAATTTGAGCGCATCAAGGCGCTTTAGCAGACCCGGCGCAATGCCAAGTCCATAGAAAGTTTCATGTGGGTCGTTATTCATGCGCATATTTTAGCACAAGCAAGCCATTTTTGAATATGGTATAATCATACATGTAACCACATTTCAAAATGAATGATTCAAACACCACAAGCCAAGAATACGAAGAGAAATACAAAGTTCTGTATGAATCTTCTGCTGATGCAATAATGATTCTTGAACCACCTAGTTGGAAATTCACAGCGGGAAATTCGGCGACAATAAAAATGTTTAGAACAAAAGATGAGGCAGAGTTTATTTCCTTTAGTCCAGATCAGTTATCACCAGAAATGCAGCCTGATGGGCAAAAATCTGGTGACAAAGCAAAAGAAATGATAGGAATTGCAGTAGAAAATGGCACTAATTTTTTTGAATGGACACACAAGCGCTCAAATGGAGAAGACTTCCCTGCTGAAGTTTTATTGACTAGGTTTACCTTAAATGGAGAAACTGCACTTCAAGCAACAGTAAGGGATATTTCTAAGCGAAAGGAAATTGAAGACGAACTTCTTGAACGCACTGTATCCTTGAAAGAAATTAATGATCTAATGGTCAATAGAGAATTGAAAATGATTGAACTCAAAAAAGAAATCACAGAACTAAAAACTAAAAAATGCTAGTTCACAAAGAGTTTGATGATAAGATTATGGAATGTTAATTTGACATATAAAAACGCTTAAAACAAGCGAGTCAACTCTTTACAAAAAGAGAGAATGACTACTGGGATGAGTAGTTTTGAAATAGGACTCACACAAAAGGCCATCCTAATAATGGATGGCCTTTTATTTTTATGACAAAACACTGTAGACTTTAAAAGTTCGCCATTAACCCACGCCCAACATGTTAAAATACATATATGAGATCCCTTTGTTTATATTCATAATTCTAGCAATATTTACAATAATAAAATTGTATCAAGCTCAAAAACTTCTTGAAGGAGGCGCTATAGGGCGGTCATACAGAATGCTCATGTATTCTGGGATATTTTTTATGCTTTGGGCAGTTGACCATATTTACCATGACTTAGTACCTCTCCCACCTGAATTAAAAGATTTTTTCCATTTTGTGATTAGCCATGGTTTCCTTTTGATTTCTATGACCTTTATTGCAATTGCTGCAGGCATTATCAAAAAAACTGTTGGAGCGGGCCCCAAGCAATGATTTTTTAATCAAATCTTGCCAATGTGAAAGTACCCATCATCATGCTGGATGGTATAGAATTCTGCATTGATTTTTATGTCTTTAGAATCTTTTCCAACAGCAAGTATATTCATCTTTCCGTGAGAGGTTTTCATAAGCCTTTTCAAGGTTTCATTATTTTCAATATTAAATCCAGAGAAAAATTCCATCACCTGTTTACCCAACATCTCATCTTCAGAATATCCTGAGATATCTAGAATGTGCTGACTTACCCAAATAAAAGTCATATCAAAAAGATCAATAATTACATCCGGCTCATCAAATAGTTCGCGTGCTTTTTTCAATAAGGTTTCATCCATGTTTTCCATATCTGAAGTATAACGAATCTATAATATTTTATCCACAACACTTTCCCCTGCTAAACGTCCACTCGCCCAAGCTGCTTGAAGATTGTAGCCACCTGTAAAACCATCATAATCTAAAATTTCACCTGCAAAGAATAAGCCAGGACAAACTTTAGATTCCATAGTTTTTGCGTCCACTTCCCCAAGCTCAATACCACCAGCTGTTACAAACTCATCCCCTGCTGAGCGACCAATAATTGTAAATGGAAGATTTTTTAGGGCATCAACCACTTTATTCAAATCTTTTTTACTCAGCTCAGCACTCATCTTATCCCCAAGCACTTCAAGCTCTTTGCAAAGTAAGTCTGCAAAAGATTTTGGCAGAAAATGTCCCAAAACATTTTTGAATGCTTTCTTAGGGTTAGCTTCCAACTCTTTCTCCAACATTGTTTTCAAAGCATCATGATTCCTTGCAGGGAAAAAATCTATAAATAGCTTGGCTGGTTTATTTTTATCAAAAAGCTCATAAGAGGCCAGAGCAGAAAGGGCAAATACAGCGGGTCCAGTCACCCCCTTATGAGTAAGCATTATTGGCCCAGAAAAGCTAAATTTCTCCTTACCTTTAAAGGTCAAAGCAACTTCTTCAAAAGATAATCCAGAAAGTGGCACAGTCCATTTCTCTTTCAGCAAAAGTGCATTCAAACTTGGTCCCAATGCAGTTATATGATGGCCCAATGCCTCAGCAAAACTATAGCCATCTCCTTGCGAGCCAGTATGCCTGTAAGCTTGCCCACCTGGGCACAAAATCAGCTTATCAACTTTAAGATCTTCACGGCCATCAAAACTTAAGATAAATTCTTCACCTTCCTTCTTCACACTTTTCAATGCTGTTTGAAAAAGAATTTTCACCCCAGACTTAAGTAAATAATTTTCAAAGGCTCTAACAACATGCGCTCCATTGTCCGACTTTGGGAAAACGCGCATATCAGCCTCAACTTTTAATGGCACTCCATGATCTTCCATCCATTTCCTCATTGCAGTTGGCGGAAAAGCATACATTGCAGTTCTCAAAAACTTGGATCCACGTGGATACTTTTTCATCACCTCTTTTAAATCCTCCAATCCAGTTGTCACATTACAACGCCCGCCACCAGAAATAATCACCTTCTGTCCTAAAATTTTATTTCTCTCCACAAGAAAAACTTCATGCTCATTGTTGAGCTCCATAATTCGCGCAGCAGCCATCAGACCTGCTGCTCCCCCACCAACGATTGCAATTCTTGCCATTTCAACTTGGTTGAATCAATTTTGCCGCATCAACTTTTCCACCATACTGAAACTTATCATCAATGATGTCATTCTCCCGCCAATCTTTCATCCAATCCTCAACTTCAAATATTTTGTAACTACCATCTTTAAGCGAACAAATCACACGCTTGAGCCCACAATTTAGAAGCATTTTTTTACAAATGAAACATGGGAAAGCATCTAGTGGCTGAGCATCTTTTTCACCCTGAATTTTCCCATAAATATACATATCACCACCAAGCAAGCTCGTTCCGGAACGCGCTGCATTGATGATTGCGTTTTGTTCTGCATGAACACTTCGGCACATTTCATAACGTTGCCCAGAAGGAATTCCCAGTTTTTTCCTCAAACAAAACCCGTGCCCAAGAGAACTTTTTGTTCCTCTGGGTGCACCACAATAACCTGTTGCCACAACTTGATCATCCCGAATAATAACCGCACCAATCTCAACTTTTGTGCAGGTTGAGCGGCGGCAAACACTTTTGGCAAGATCCAAATAGTACTCGTCCTTTGATGGCCTGGCATATTTCAAATTGTCACCTCTAATTTGATTGTAATAATTCAAGAAATTCTGCTCAAGCTCCTCAAGCGTACCCTCATTAACAATTAAATGATCCACTCGCTCCATACAATGGCCAAGCTGCTGACCTTCTGGCGGTTCGCCTTTTCCCCATTCACGCTCAATTTTTTGAAGAATTTCAGCAGGATCAACTGCATCACCAGATCGGCTGCGACTCAAAATTCGCTGCAATAAAAGCTCACGATTCACATTAATCCCAACAACATGCACTTTCTCGCCTCTTTTCAATTCATCAATTTCCGCTGGATTTCTAATCCCATCCACAACCCATTTGTTATGAGCCGAGCCAGTAATTTTCTCCAAAGCGCGCTTTGCCAAAACCCCAGCACCATTCACAGAACGCATCTCATTTCCAATTTCAATCAGAAAACTGCGCTCTTCCGGAACGCCACGCCTCCGCGCTTCCTCCCGAATCATTGAAGAAAGAGTGATGTGTTCAAAACCCTCCTTCTGGAGAATCCGCACCGCTTCGCCCTTTCCAGAACCCATAGGACCAGTAAGTCCAATAATTGTCTTTATCATGCGATAACTTTAGTTGATAAATGAGAAAATGCAAACGATCTTTACATTTTCCTTCTCTTTTCCTTTAATATTGGAACATAATCTAATTTTGAAATGAACAAAGCAGAAGTAATGGCACCGGTTGGATCGTTCGCCGCATTGGAAGCCGCAATCAAAGCGGGTTGTGACAGTATATTTTTTGGAGTTCAACAGCTCAACATGAGGGCAAGATCTTCAAAGAATTTTGACCTCGAGGATTTAAAGGAGGTAGCCAAGCGCTGCCAAAAAGCGGAGATCAACAGTTACATCACACTCAACACTCTTCTTTACGAGCACGACATGAGCTTAATGAAGCAGATAATTGACACAGCCAAAGAAGCAGGAATTACTGCAATCATCATCCAAGACATGGCCGCACTACAGTATGCACATCAAATTGGCATGCCAGTCCATGCATCAACTCAACTTTCAATCTCCAATTTTGAAACCGTAAAATTCTACGCTCAATTTGCAGACACTATTGTACTTGCACGTGAAGTTGATCTTAAAATGATGAAACACATCTGTGACAAAATTGTTGAAGAAAATGTTTGCGGTCCTTCCGGCGAGCAGGTCAAGATTGAAGTATTTGTACACGGTGCACTTTGCATCGCCCAAAGCGGTCGCTGCCAAATGAGCCTTTTACAATTCAACACCTCCGCACAAAGAGGCGCCTGCCTCCAGGAGTGCAGAAAGAAATACAAAGTGATTGATGAAGAAACCGGCAAAGAAATGCAAACATCAAACAATGGCTACATAATGAGCCCAAAAGACCTTTGCACCCTTCCCTTTTTAGACAAACTTGTTGAGACAGGCGTGGCCGTACTCAAAATTGAGGGCCGCGGAAGATCTCCACAATATGTAGACACTGTTGTTAGAGTTTACAGAGAAGCAGTAGACGCTTTGGCCGAAGGGACTTTCACTCATGAAAAAATCGATGCATGGATGAAAGAACTTGGAAAAGTGTATAACCGTGGATTCACAGATGGCTACTACTTAGGTCAACAACTCCCTGAATGGAGCGGAAAATCTGGAAATCAATCTACGGAAGAAAGAGTCTATGTTGGCCAAGTTGCACATTATTTCCCAAAAGCCAAAATCGCAGAGCTCGATGTACAGGCATTAGAAATTAAGAAAGGAGACAAACTTGTGATTATGGGAGATACAACGGGAGTACTATATGATGACATCAAAAGCATGATGAAAGACGACGAATTTGTAGACGTATCCGGAAAGCAAAACCTTGTGACCATTCCAATTTCCAAACGAGTACGCCGGAACGACAAAGTCTATCTCCTTAAAAAACGTGCCCTAAATGTCCTCTCTTAAAGTCATTCACCAACGCGAAAAATGCATAGGCTGCAATGCCTGTATACTTGCCGCACCACAAAGCTGGATAATGGATGAGAAAGAGGGAAAATCAAGATTGATAGGATCCAAACTCAAACGTGATGTCTACGTGGGCAAAATTTTTGAATGCGACAAAGAAGCCAACCAAATGGCCGCAAACGCCTGTCCCATGAACATAATCAAAATCAACAATGGATGAAATAAGACAACAAATCCAAGAACTCGATAAAGATTTAATCGAGCTCATTGCAAGACGTATGCAATTAAGTCAGCAATTAGGCAAGTTCAAAAAAGAAACTAATACCCCCATAATAGATAAAGAAAGGGAAAAAGAACTTTTAGAATTCTGGAAAAGTTTTGCAGAAGAAAAAGGCCTTTCTCCAGAATTTATTAAGCAAATTTGGGAGCCAATTTTAAAGGAGTCCATTCGCATCCAAGAAGCTTGAAATTTCTTGGTTTCAAACCAAAAATAGATTAATCTATCAACAACTCCTAACCAAGTTACAAATGGAACTCGAAAGCACGTCAGAACACACTGACTCTGCCCTAATTGTAAGCTCTGAGCACTCACACACAATAGAAGGTTTCTCAATACATTTCATCTTAGTTGGAGTTTTGATAGCAATGTTAGTTTTTGCAGCATTCGTAGCCAATAAGGCCCGCCAAGTAGGCCTCTCCTACAGTGCAAATGTTGCAACTATTGTTGTTCTTATATCCGTAGCACTAACATTTCTTCTTGGTTTAATTGATGAGCTTTACCCATTTGGATTTGATGCTTACCATATTGATCACATTTTACCCATAATCGGAACTTTTATTTTCGTCTGGCTGTTCTCTAAAAGTCGTAAACCTAGTAAGACTTTAAAGGAAATACATAAGAAATAAATCAGTCTTCCAAACTATTCAAAAAGTTCCACATTTCCTCACCTGTCCCACTAGGCCAATTATGAGGATAATATGCTCCACCCCATGAGGAGTAGTCATTTGTATGTGGACACCAAAGTGTCGGGGCATGTTCATAGCAACCTATATATTCCTCACAACTCCCCCAACTCGGTTCAGTTACAACGCTATCCTGAGAACATACATTCTGCGTTAAATAGTTATCCCTTGCTGTTTGCCCTGTATAAAAAGGTGCCAATTGGTCATTTGGATTATGCCATTGCATCACTGCCACCGGGCCAGTACAAACACTCTCGCTCCTGCTTCCACCCAGTGAAGCGACTCCTCGCAAAACATCACCGCGCGCACACGCCAAGCTATTTGTGAACCATCCACCCAAAGAGTGCCCGATTGCATAAATCTTGTCCTCATCAATACAGTACGAACTAGTGACCTCCTCCACAACCTCATCAAAAAACTCATAATCCCTCAGTTCCCCAGGTGCATCCCCTCCATCTGACCAAGTGAAGCTTCCATTCACCATAATTCCTGCTGGGTAGACAATAATTGCCTGTCCATTGCTTGGGGACTCTATCCCATAATAACCTTGCACATCACTATTGGAATTTGTCCTGCCATGAGGTGCAAAAATCAGTGCGAGCGGGATATTTGCATCATAAGAATCTGGAATAACTGTAATAGTGGAGCGAGCCTGACCTCTAACAGTAAAGTTTGTTGGTGCAACAGCAGGAGCAGCCTGGGAGCAACCCTCAGAGTTTGCATTTCTAACACTGGTCACAGCTTGCTCGCCGCTCTCAATTAACATTAGCTTATGAACCCAAAGTGATATCTCACCTCTTTGCGCTGATCTTTCTGGGAAATAAGCATATTTAGAAAAAACATTATTGTAGTGCAAATAGTCAGCATAAGGCTCATACCATTGCTCGCCACCCTCCAAATCACGAGTAGCACTATCAAATGCTTCGTTTGCAATCTTCATGGCTTCAGCCATATTCACTTCCTGTGCAGGCCTGTAATAACCATCCGCATAACCCTCAATTATTCCCAAATCTCTAGCCTTACACACGTAAGGCGCGAACCATTCATTTGCTACATCTATAAAGCAGCCTCCAGGGTAATTTTCACTATTTTCATCCAAAGCAGCAAATACAATTTTTAAGATTTCCGCCCTATTAATAGAATTCAAAGGTCTAAATTCGCCATTTCCATAACCCTCCACTATCCCCTCATCCAGCAAGAACTCAATGCTATCTGTATAGGGGGAATCCGCCGTATCAGAAAATGA
>PJEL010002624.1_pt1 | contig 16235 bp, 15 predicted proteins | sample 1853271 | NCBI WGS metagenome assembly PJEL01 (sample SAMN08108733, study PRJNA415343) | Invertebrate metagenome, whole genome shotgun sequencing project. | host: Globobulimina | place: Sweden: Gullmar Fjord | collected 2015-08
TTGGCGATACTGTTGCAGGCTTTGTATGCTGGTTTGTCACCAGCTTTTAATGCCTTTATGGACAGTTCCTGAAAGTGTTTAATATCTCGATTGTCACGAACGATTCTATCTTTATTGAACCTGAATGCCAGATTGATAGAACATTCTCCCAAAATTACACATATAAAAGAGAGTGCAAATGTTCCCAGATAATAACCGGCCAGTGAAGAGTCTGGATATCTAAAGAAAGACATTAAGATAGTATCTAAAAGGCTGTATAAATAAAGAATAAAGTCCATAATTAAAAAATCTCCCTAATCACCTCTTTTTTTAAGAGGGACTTTTAAAACGGCGGTACAATGCTATGTCCAAGAAATCCCTTTGATGTATATCTGATACCAACATAAATAGCCAGAACTACGAAAATCCTCTTCAGCCAGATATCAGGAATATACTTTGAAGTCCGGGGCCCGATCATTGAGCCGATAAATATGCCGAACAATTCCACTCCGATAAGGGGCCAGTAGACCGCAACCCCTTTAATAACCATATATGAAAAAACACTCACTACCATTCCAACAAGGACAGTCAATGCAGAGGTGCCTGCAACAAGAAACATAGGAAGTTCAGCGATGCTTGTCAGAAATGGAACAAAGAGGAAGCCACCGCCGATACCGAGAAAAGAGGCGAGGGCAGCGATAAAGAAACCGCCAATGATCGGAATGATCGGTTTAAAACTGAATTCTACCCCGTAGAATGTAAACTTGACCAGTGACATGCTCCACTCAACTATTTTGACTCCATGTGCGGATACGTCAGCAGTCTCTTTAATGCTTGATTCTTCGAATGCCTTTGCAGCGGCTTTTGCGCGTTTCTTTTTCGACTGTCCCCGTTCAGTTGTTTCATAAAGAAGAAATCCGCCTATGACGAATACGCATAGACCGAAATAACCAATATAAGAACTGAGCTTAATCTTGCCTGCGGTAACAATAGGAATGACTATGCTGCCTGTCACCGAACCGAGGGCAAGGGCGATGCCAAGAGGAAGGACGAGCCTGCCCATTTTGTAATAGTTGACTGAAGAAATCAGGGCGCTAAAGCCAACCAGCCACTGGTTTGATACCCTGATGCTGTCGGTAAGGAGTTTGTTTAAAACCGTGTTTGTGCTTTTAAAACTCTTTGCATAATCACCCAGTCCAAAGATGGTGATGTGACCGACACCGGCCATGATGCCGCCAAAGGCACCGACTGTTGAAAATATCCACCCGACCCAGATGGCCCATAAAAAGCCATAAAGAAGATTAACGTCAGGAGCTCCTGGAATCCCCAGGAAACCGTTTTTAGCGTCAAGGTCAATCATACCTTTTTCAGTGCCCTGCGGAGTTCTGGCTATTGCGTCTGATAATTGATCTGCAAAAGATGGCGTTGTTAAAACCGTTAGGGCAATAATAATAAATAATGATAAAAACGGTAACAGGTTAGGCTTTCCAGAAATGTTTTTCATGCCAATGCTCATGATTTACCAGTCAGTATTTTATTCCAGTACAGCCATGGCATACCGTACTTGATCAGAAGCCACATGATGGTGCGTTCCTGTGTGGGATCAAGCGGGAAAGTAGGTGTAAGTTTATTTGTGTGGTCAAATTCCGCGAGCATAAGTTTTCCATGTGCTGTTGTAATAGGACAGGCAGTGTAACCTTCGTATTTATCGACCGGCGGTTTTTGCTCCATGACCGCCATAAGGTTTTTAACGAGTATCGGGGCCTGTTTGTGGACAGCAGCTCCTGTCTTGGTGTCTCCGGTGTTTGCTACGTCTCCAAGGCTGAAAATATTCTTGTATTGATTGTGCTGCATTGTTTCGCCGTCTACGTCAACCCAGCCCTGGGGTTCTTCTTTGACTGCCAATGGACTGTTCTTTATGGAATCAGGTGCGGACATGCGTGGTGCAACATGGAGCATGTCGAAGTTTACGGTTATCTGTTCTTTTCCTTCAGCCTTAGTTACTTCGATTACCGCCTCTTTGCTTTCTCCACGTACTTCTATTAATTCTGACTGGAAGGAGAGATTTATACCAAACTTTTTGCATATATCGAGAAGGGCGGCAGCTATTTCTTTAACCCGAAGCAGACCTGGTTTACCTGTATAGAAAGTAATGTCTGATGATGAGAGCAGACTCCTTCTCCTGAAATCGTCCGCAGCGAGGTACATGATTTTCTGTGGCGCTGCCCCGCATTTGATCATTGATGCCGGCTGTGTAAATACTGCTTTACCGCCGTTGAAGTTTTTTATACATTCATATGTATACGGGGCAATATCAAAAGAATAGTTTGAGCAGACACCATTTTTCCCGAGTGTCTCCTCCAGGCCCTTAATCAATCCCCAGTTAAGCTGAATGCCGCTGCATACCACCATGAAGTCATATGTGATTTTCTCTCCTGATTTTGTAATGACAAGATTGTTTTCAGGATCAAACGTTTCAGCGCTTTCTCTTATCCATTTTGCATTTTGGGGTATATAATCGGCCTCATTTCTTACAGTGTCGTTTTTATTGAATACCCCGCCTCCGACAAGGGTCCAGCCAGGTTGATAGTAGTGTTTGTCTGAAGGTTCGACAATACCGATGTCAAGAGAGGATTTGATATTTAAAAGCTGTGCTGCCACTGACAGACCGGCATTCCCGCCGCCGATGATTAGTATCTGATGATGTGATTGCATTTTGTTTCTCCCATAATATTAAATTAGATAAAGATTGATTGTTTAAAAAAATCCGACGACTTTTTCAGAGTCCGTCATTAAATCGACTAATTCACCATAATCTATTAATTTGCCTGATGTCTCACTCTCATTTATTCCCCTGAGTTTTAATTCATCCCGCATGACATACAGATTATTGTTGTCCAAAGTTTTTGACGCATAAACGGCGTTCTGCACAAGGCATATTTTAGCATCCATATCTTTCGCTGTTTTGTAGGCTGTCTTGAATTCTTGTGTGTTCGGTGCGCTTGAAATCAGGAATAACATGTTTATCTCCATTAATATATCATTACTGACTGTGATTCCTTTAGAGCCTGCTGAAGGATTGAACCATCATCAATTTGTATACCCTCAATAATATCATCATCTTTAATGCCGTATTCCAAGAGAGAGTCTTTGTTCACATAAATTGTCATTTCATCAGAAAGCAGATCGATGCTTTCACCGATTCCGGTAAAGCCTGTATCCGCCGCGTCCTGATTAATCTTTGCATTATAGACTCCACTATCAATGAGATAAAGGATTGCCTTATAATCAAAACCCGATGCGCCGCCTGCGTGTCGTATTGCCTCTGCAGCATTTACAACACCGTAAGGTGGTTGCCTGAGAATTACCAGCAGATTGTCCATATCATTCTCCTTAAATGCCGAGGTTAAGAAATATGTCGGATTGCTTCATTAGTGAGAAAAAGTCTTTTAAGCTGCTTTTGGCAGTGCCTTCGATATAATTCTCTCCCGCAATACAGCGAAAGTTTACGCAGCCTCCTCACAAGTCTACTTTCAGCCCCTTGTCCATAAGGGCCTGAAAACCGTCTGATGCATGGGGCAGTCCTTTGCCTTTCTGCCCTTTAAGAAAATTATATACTCCGTCAGCTGATGCGACCAGATGTGTGTCCAATCCTTTGTCCAGTGCGGCTTCCGCTATTTTCATTGCTGTATACGTATTCTCATAACTGTAGGGAGATGTGTTTAAAAGCATGGTTAATTTTTTTGGCATCATTTTCTCCTTTTACCGGTATAAGTACCTTTTTTGGTAACAGGACAGCATTCGGGTCCCGGTAAATCATCCGGGTAATCTTTTTTAATGATTTTGAGTAGATCCAGAACAAAAGGGTTTTTTAGAAAGTAGCACCTTAATCTCCCGTCAATAAAAAAATCTATTATCCCGGAATGTCTTAATGCTGAAAGGTGCTGTGATATATTTGGCTGGCTTATGCCGAGGAATTCCTTAAAGTCACTTACGCACTTAACTCCTTTTGATAACTCTTCGAGGATTGATATTCTTGCAGGATGCGCTGCCAATTTTAGTATTTCAACTTTTGAGATTAAATCATTCATATATGCATATATTATTATATATGCATATATATGTCAAGAAAATATTTTAGATAATTCAGGAAGTGAGAGATTCAAGATAGTTGTAGTAAAATTTGATTGAAAACTATCTGGAAATGTGTAAAAGAAAAAAGAATGAGATGAACCAGATAAAGTTATCATTTGAAGACGCATATTTGCGCAAGTGTGCATATATAAATAACTTATAGGACCTATAAATATAATTAAATTGCAAATAACTGGCGTTTTAAGATATATTATAAATACATTAAATTAAGTGGGACATAAATGCGTTCAAAGATATACTAAAATATCTGTACTTAGGAGGGGCAGGCATGAAAAAATGCCGTAAAACAATTTCAGTAGGCGTTCTAATTATTTTAGCGGTTTTTCTTTTATTTTCATCCAACGTAAGAGCTGCAGATCTACTTCCTTTAGCTATGGATTTTGGGGGTAATTTTAAATATCATGACGGTTCAATAAACAGCGGCCTATGGTCAGGAGAGACCACTGCCGATGCGTATTGGCTTGAATTAACTCTAAACCCCACTACCATACTCTACATGAACGGCGATCAGGCAGGTGTTGGCGGCGTTGATGCTGATTATCTTCAAGATAGCAATGTAGAGTTTGTTTTTAGCGGCAGACTTTATAATGCTGATGATCCAAATAATCTAATTTTCGGCAATACAAATAACGGTGGAACCGGAGGAGGCCAGACCGGTGATGGTTACGGAGTGTTTTTTGATATAAGGGATACAACGACGAATGATATTCTTTTATCCGCTGCATTGAATAATGTCGAGATGGAACAAGTATGTACGACACTTCCGCCTTTTTTGGGAGGTGGAACTAGCTGTACAAATCCGGCATGGAATTTCAATTTTGATATGAACACGTTATGGGGACTGGAGGTTGATCCTGATTTTGCTACTAATTCTAATACCTCTGGCGGTCCAACATATTCCAGATATGTTGATGAATTAATGTATGCCATCAATAATCCATATGCAGGGACTGTTACTAACGTAGATATTTCATTCCAGACTCTTACATTTAATGGTGGTACCAACGCATTTGAAGAAGATTCTTTTGGCACAATACAGGGTAAAATATATGCGCTCCCTGAACCTGTAAGCACTGTCCTTTTTATAATCGGTGGTGTAACTCTGGCCTTCAGGCACTTTCGTAGAAATAAGAAGGTATTGAATTCCTGATAGCATTTTACCTGTCTAAATCAAGATCCCCATTACAAAATACTGTAATGGTTTTTTTAAATTTCTAAGTAGAATGATTATTAACAAGGTTTTGTATTTAATGATTCTATGCAATTTTCTGGTCTTTATTTTATAAAAACAGTAAAAAATACTTGACAGATCAACTATATGGTGTAAAATTACTTATATAGTTTTTCTCACCTTTTGCCTAATCTGATTGTCTAATTTTGAAGAAGTGATATTTTAATTAACAGACTTTATATGCTTAAAAGGAGGAATTATGAAGACGGGGACTTTAAAAAAATTTAGGTTATCTTTATTCGTTGTTTTGGCTGTGCTCTTACTGGCTGGGCATAGCTGGGCAGTAACATCTCTGCCCACTCTGAGTTATTCAGGCTTAGCCACAAGCACGGAATCTGCGGGCACAGTATCGCTGACGCTGAATGCGGGTATTGATGCTGCAAATTATATGGATGGAACTTCCACGAATATCAACAATAGCGAGGAAAATATTGTTGATACTTCAATTACACTATCAGGCTCGACAGTAACAGGTTGTGATGACGCGGCTCCTTACCTGATTTTTTCTAATGCAGAGATGAGTATCAAAGGTCCGGACAATTATGAATACGTAAGTGCCGGTCTGAGCGTTGTCTTATTAAATACTGGTAGCGGGTGGCTACTGTATCCTCCTGTGCTGGATTCAGCTGATCCGATGACGCTTAATTTATCAGGTGTTACATTATATAATGATACTACTCCACATCAATCAAGATATATCGATGAATTTGCAGCTACTTTGAATAGCATTCCTACTGATATCGCAGGCATGACAATGGTGTTATCATCGATTAGCGGTAGTCTATGCACTGGGGGCTCATTTAATGCACTTGGTATTGTAGACGGTGCCCCAATAATGGCAGCTCCAGAGACAGCGACTATACAAGGTACGGTTTTTAGCGACCTTGATAACAGCGGAATACAGGCAGCAACTGGAGAAGATGGAATTGAACTTATAAGCGTGTTTATAACAGGTGACACGGATGGTGACGGCGTAAGCGAAACTGTAGAGATTGTAACAGATGAGAATGGCGAATATTCACTTGAAGTTGAACCAGGCACTTTTACTGTTGCTGTTGATAATGAAGATGCTGATTTACCGGCGGGAACATTTCTTAGTACGGTCATATCCCAGACAGTAATAGTTGCTGGTGGTGAAACAGCAGATGTAAACTTTGGTTTTGCACCTTCCTCAACTATTGGAGATACAGTATTTGAAGACTTGAATGCCAACGGTATTCAGGACGTTGGAGAAACAGGAATACTGGGCGTTGAAGTCACTATTACCGGAGATATAGATAATGACGGTGATACGGACATTGCGCATACTACTACGGATGAGAATGGAAATTATACATTTCTTGTAGCACCTGGCGTATATACTGTATCAGTAAATGAAGGCACTTTGCCGTGTCCTTCCTACATCAATACTACACCCGGGATCCTGACTGATTCAGTAATTTTTGCTGAGGATAATCTTAGTCTTGATTTCGGCTTTTTGCATATCGGCAAACCGACAAACGCATGCGATGGCAGAGTCAAGCAGGTCGGAACGCTAACCAGAGGAGCTGCAGATTTACCGGTGACAATTACAGCCAGGACAATTGACTCTAAAGACGGTGTGTTGGGTGAGGTATCTCTTACTTACGATGGTACAGAGATTACAGCAGTATCTGACGGAGTTGTAAGTATTGTAAATGTTTTTATAGAAGACGGCAGTGTCAATGTAGTTTCATATACTGACGCAACCAATCTTCCGGACGGCAAACTTGGAACCAATACTACTTTTGAAGTGGAAATAGGGGTAACGACTAATACTGAGGCTATTCATACTTCCTGCTCACAGCCGATTGGAGTAGGGATGATATTTGATGAATTCACGATTGTTGCACTAACTACCGGAACCGGTGCGCCCACGAACGGAAAGGGCTCCATATCCGGTGTAGTATTCAAAGACAAGAATGCAAATGGGACACAGGATGATCGTGAAAAGGGCATTAGAAGGGTAAGTGTAAACCTTTATCTGGATGATGGAGACGGCATATTGAATCCGGCCCTGGATACATTAGATAAAACAAGGAAGACAAACAGAAAGGGCAAGTACAGGTTTAAGAAGCTGGTTTCCGGTACTTACTTTGTACAGGTAGATGAGACTGATAAGGATCTTCCATCAGGTTACTTTGGTACAACACTTAATCCGAGGAATATTGAACTTGGACCGAATGAAAAAGTAGAAGATGTAGATTTTGGATTTGCTCCGCCGATTTTGTTAGGTTCCATAGAAGGAGCAGTTTTTGAAGATGACAATGACAATGGATTGCGTGACAGAAAAGGCGAAAGAGGAATTGATAAAGTAGATGTTGACCTGTATCTGGACAATGGAGACGGAGTTTTTGATCCAGCAACTGATACATACATAGAGACCATGAAGACCAAGAAAAGGGGTAGGTATACCTTCAGGGCACTTGCTGCGGGAACTTATTTTGTTGATGTTGATGAAACTGATCCTGATATTCCTTTCAATTCAACAATGTCTACTCCTGATCCTATTGTAGTTGTTGATTTTGGTCAAAAGGTGAAGAAGGTCAATATAGGTTTCCATTATCCTGAAAGTGGATGCAGCGGAGGGGTAAAAGAACTGGGATTACAGACAGGGACATCATCCTACAGTCTGCCTGCAACCATTACATTTCAGGCAAAAGACCATAAAGGAAAACTACTGGGAGCGATATCCGTTATTTATAACGGTGACCCGATTACTCCTGTATCCGATGGTATTGTGTCTATTGTGGATGTAAATGAGAATGGTGGTGAACTCAATGTGGAAACACATATTGATGCCTCATCATTCCATCTTAGTAAACTGAGTTGTCAATCAATGTTTGAAGTTAGTATTAACGGTGAAGTAAATTCTGAGGAGATTAAAACATCATGCTCTTATTATCACCCGCTGGCAGTTGGGATGGTGTTTGATGAATTTACGATTACAAGCATTGAATCTCCATAGTTTGTAGCTTATATAAACACTTTGATTTAATTTGAAGAGGGGAGCATATTATATGCTCCCCCTTTTTTTTTATAGTGAACACTATAATATTAAGCTTAAATAAAAGATGAAATATGATATAATTTTTTTGAGGCAGGAATAAAATGATTTATCATGGCAAATGAATGGATTGATATTCTGATTACTTATGATGGAATGGAGGCCTTAATTGTAAAAGGCGCTTTAGAGTCTGAAGGTATTCAGGTTGTCGAAAATTCATTAAAGATAAGTCCTTTCCCTGTCAATATGGGTAAAATGGGCGAAGTTAAACTTCTTGTAAGAAAAGAAGACCATCAGAGGGCGACGGAGATATTGAAAACCATGGAGGAAGCATCTGAAGAGGAGCCAAATGATTATTGAAACACTTAAGAAGAGTGACGTATTCTCATGCCTTAAAGACGATGAGCTTGATAGTATAAAAGAGTTCTTTGATACGATTGATTTTAAAAATAATGAGACTATTTTCAGAGAAGGAGATCCATCTGACAGATTTTTTATCCTGGCTGAAGGAAATGTAAAGATAGTAAAACACACATTGATGGGCAAGGACGTTATCCTTGAAATTATGTCGCCTGGTGATATCTTTGGTGGAGTTGCTGTATTGGACAATAAACCGTATCCTGGTTCCGCTCAAGCAATGGAAAAGAGCGTAGTGATTCGAATAATGAGAAAGAATCTATTGAGGATAATGGAAGAGTATCCAATATTGAAACTTGAAATTGTAAGATATTTCAGCGATAAACTGAGAGATGCCCATGAGATGTTGAAAAATATCGCGACTGAAAGAGTAGAAAAAAGAATTGCTGTGCTTCTGTTGAAACTTTCTGAAAAAGCGGGAGTAGATGAAGGTGGTTTCAGAACAATAGAGTTTTCACTAACGAGACAGGAAATTTCCGAAATGGTCGGAACAACGGTAGAGACATGTATAAGGACAATGAGCAAATTCCAGAAGAGCGGGATAGTGAAGTCATCTGATGGAAAGATCTCAGTTAAGGTTGACGCTGTTCAGAGTTTTATTGATATATAGGGACGTTATATACTTGGTGTGACACAAGGTTCTTCGTCACAATGGTTCACTTCTATTGTTACATGTGAGATTTCGTGGAATTCATGTAACAGGCTTTTGTAATACTCCGAATCTTTTGGAAAGTGTGTAACGATTGATATCATTGCAGCATAATCCGCTGGTCCGACTTTCCAGACATGAATGTCAGCGATTCTGTTATCAGAATCAGATTCAATAGTTTTAATAATTTCACTTGTTTTCTCCGGTTCTATATTACTGTCCAGCAAAATGCAGCTGGTATCTTTAAGCAAGCCCAAAGACCAGATGGTAATTAATATAGCGCCGACGATACCCATCAATGGATCAAGATGGTTCCAACCGAAGTACTTTCCGAAAAACAATGCGATAATAGCTAAAATCGATGTTAAGGCATCTGCCATGACATGGAGATATGCGCCCCTCAGGTTTAGATCATGATGGTGATGATGCCCTTTGGTATGTTCATGACCATGATCATGTCCGTGATGCCCAAACAACAGGAACGCGCAGAGTACATTAACAATCAGTCCTAATATTGCAACGCCTATCGCTTCATTGAAGAGTATGGAGGATGGATTAAATAAACGCTGAACTGATTCAACAGCCATAAGAAGGGCCACAACTGCCAGGGCAACAGCGCTGGCAAAACCACCAAGGATAGAGACTTTTCCTGTCCCAAATGTATAGCGCCTGTCTTTTGCATGTTTTTTTGAATAATAGTATGCAAAAATAGTGATAGCGAATGCCGTTGAGTGGGTCCCCATATGCCATCCGTCTGCAAGTAGGGCCATTGAGCCAAAAGCAAGTCCTGCTACAATCTCGACAATCATTGTTATGAATGTGAGAACAAGTACCTGTTTAGTGCGTTTTTCGCCTTTTTCATGAATAACAACAAAATCATGGCCGTGCTGCCATTTATTCAATGTTTGTGTATGCATTAAGAGGCTTTAATCCTTTTTGTATTAAGAAGACAATTATAATTTTTTCAAGGCCAACTGCTTCTTCTTTTCTCTCTTAGAAAGCTTGTTCGGGTTTCCCTTATGAGGGGAAGTGGAGTAATCATCTTCATCATCTGTCCACATATCCGGGATTGAATCTATCCTGTCACTATGAAGAGTTTTGAAAAGCTTTTCCTCAAATTCATTTGAAGTGATAGCGGCAAAATCTTTCCTTGCAGCATAATCATGCACGTCTCTGTCGGAACTTACAACAATCCAGGGTTTCGCTGTAGGGGTAAGCATATTTTTGATTACTGTATCTGCTGTTTCCCGGAGCCTTGTAAAGATTACGGTGACATGACCGGATTTGGTCCTTGTCTGGTCTTTCATGCCGGTTTTCCATCCGTCGAATACAACTGTAATATCATGCTGTTTTGTCTGAGCGTATTTAAGGAGGTCCATGATAAGCTCGTTACGTGCTTTTTCGAGATTTTCATGTGCGATGCCTATGAGGTTGTATCCGTCTATTAATACATGTGCCATGTACTTAAGATAACAAATTTCAAATAATAAATTCCAAATAGCAATATAAAACCGAAACTGTCGAACGCACCGTTTAGGTGTTATAAGATATGAAAATACGTCTACTTGCGCAAATATGCAATTGATAATTCAATTCATATTATCTTATCAGAGGGAAATTCAATGTTTTCCCATTAAGTGTAATCCCATTGTCCCCTAACGCGAATTGTGCTGTATAGTTATCTGCATCATCAATGATGAAGTTGCTTAGCAGCATAGCCTTAATATTATTATCCACAGCCTGCTGACATTGATTTTCAAACTCCTCCTCTGCCATTTCAGTCCCGGAATCCAAAAGATAATTGGATATCTGTTTCCGTGTAACTGCCAGAAGTATTTCTCTTAAAAACTCTTTCGGCATTGAGAGCATAGCGCTGCAGGCCAAATCATTCAAGGGATTAAAGGCCATGTAATCTCCGTTACCTACATATTTAATGCTCGCATTACCATTGATATCTCCTTTGTCCGATGAAACTGACAGTCGCTTGATATTATATTCAGGGGAATGTTTCAGCAACTCAGGCAGCATGGTCGTCATTGTCTCAATCATCTTGCTGTTAGTTTCATCCAGAGGTAATTGCTTCTCAGCAATGGTCTTCATCTTGTTTTGCATTTCTATAAGTGTGTCTATGCCTACGTTGCGGATTTCCAAATCAATAACCATTTTCTCAAATGTTTTGTCCATCATAGTCAGGCTGTCTGCCCTGCTGATCATGGATAGTAACAGGAGGCCATCCTTTTCAGAGGTGATTTGGTCAATGGAAATTCCTTTGAGATTCATTTCCATGTTATCGGAATTCGTATCTTTATTAGTATTTTTAAAGTAGACACTGGCAATATTGAAACCACCGTTTCCAAGCCATATTCCCTCAGCCCTCTGTTTCATATTCATAGTCATAACAATATTGTCTATCTTTGCTGTTTCACCGTTATTTCCATTTATGGCAATGAGTGGTGCCTGCATTTTACCCACGTAATTGCTCATATCAGAAGACATCTCAATTTTCCCATCAAGTTTTTGCCAGTTTATGTTTATGTCGTCCTTACCTTTTAGAGGGCCTTTAAAAGACGGTACGGTAAATTCTATATCCTGATCACCCAGTATCCCGACTTTAGTTATAATCTCAATTGGTGGACTGTCTTTGAAATAATAGTTGAGTTCATTTTCTATTTTCTCACTGAACTTGACTCTTGTAACTATCTTTGCCAGTTCTCCATTCATAAGGGAAGGGCAGTGCTCTATTTCATGTTCAAGGGAAATGGGAATCATCTCGTTCATAATAGTAATATTTATTTCTGATTCCGCGTATGAACTAAACCAGCTGCGTTTATAGTCCTTTACTCGGAAGTTGAATGAAGGATTTTCTGAATAGGCCGTCATTGTTTCATGAAAATATTCTTCTGCTTTCAGGCCTGTAATATAAGGCAGTCCTGCAAATATTACTAAAAGTGTTATCAGTACAAGGACCGTGATAATAAGTTTTTTAATGATTTGTCCTCCTTGTTTCTGTTGGATATGGAAAGTTAAAGTTTTTTGCTATATTTTTCTACTAACCGTGTTACTGTAGTACATTTAAAACATTTTCTATTGTGAATTGAGATTAATCCACCGCACTTTGAACAACGATATTTCTTGTATTGTTCTTCAATGAATTTGGAGATTCCCATTTTATTGATATAGTCTAAATTGTCCTTCATACTCATTTTGTAATTAATTTTATATCTATCGTCAATACGGTTGATTTGCTTGCAGGGGTACTGTTCGCATTCAAAACAAAAGGCGGCATTGCCTTTTGCATTATTATTAATTCCCGTACATTTCTTGAATAAATAATCGCATTTCTTGTTTCTTGGACGGCAGCCGATGCATTGGGTTAGTTTTAAATTATTAACATAGGAAAGATATTTGCTGCAAATGGCGCAATTCATACCGCATGGTGCGATGAGTTTTTCTGAAATTGGATTTGAGTTCTTCATTTTTATGCCTAACGCTAAGATGTCTGATGCTCAACCTGAAGCTTGCTAATAGCTAAAAAACCGTTTGCAAACATTAAACTGAACAAAGTCAAAAAGGGTGTTGCGGTTGAGCATTCATGACCATCTGATTGATTGTTATGAACTTCATTGGTCTCACCTTGTTGTTTAGTCGATCGTTTTTTTATATAATCTGAGCGCGTGAGAAGTTTAAGGCCCTTTATCTACAACCAGCATCATGTCTCGGATGTGTGTGACCAATTTAATATTTAATTTGTTCTTTTCTATATTGCTCTAAATTCCCCGTAAAATTGCAATAGTAAGTGGCTGCTCAAACTCCCCATTATTACACTTGTAAGGTTTCATTTGCTTGTCATAACAGTTACCGAGGCTGCCCCATGTTTCTAACCATATACCATTTCTATCAAGAATCTGAATTCGGTGGTTCTTGCGATCTGCTACGTATACTTTATCGTTGAGTAAAGCAATTCCATACGGAAATTTAAAATAGCCTTTTCCCGAACCATATGCACCGAATTTTCTTAAGAAATTTCCATCAGTATCAAATACTTGAATCCTATGGCTGTTTCTATCAGTCACGAACACCTCATCATTATATATAGTTACTTGAAGAGGGCTGTCAAATTCACCATCTCCACAACCAAAGCGACCCCATTTTCTTATAAATTTACCAGTTTTATCAAACACTTGAATTCGATAATGATAAGCATCTACTACATATATTTCATTATTATATTCTTGTATTCCCAAGGGAACGTTAAATCCCCCATTATTTTTACCAAAGCTGCCCCATTTTCTCTTGAACTTACCGTTCACGTCAAAAACCTGAATTCTATGATTAAATGTATCTACAACATAAATTTCCCCTTCATAAGCTTCAAGTCCACGAGGAGCATCAAATGTACCATCCTCACATGATTTCTCATTGCAAACAGCTTCAATGCCCCATTTTCTTTTGAAGTTACCTTTTAAATCAAAAACTTGAATACGCTCATTAAATCTGTCTGAAATAAATACCTCATTTTCGTATATTACTATAGATTGGGGATTTTTAAATTCACCATTTCCAGAGCCATATCTACCCCACTTAAAGAGAAAATTGCCGGCGGCATCAAATACTTGAATACGGTGATTAGTGGTATCGGAAATATAAAATCTATCTTCACTCAGCTTTTTTTCCGGGGATTTATTTAATACTTGATACATTTTCAATTGATCAAAGATTATATTAGTAAATGATTCTTCTTCTCCAAAACCTTGAAATATCCTAATGCAATCCGTGGAATTAGTTAAGTTATCTTCCTTTATGGATTGTTGTGATAAATCATCACGTGGACCTGATTCGTTATTGCCGTAGTACATAAAAACATATGTGTGATCTTTCATTAATCCGGGAAGTTCAACCCATGCGATCAACTCTTTTTCATATTCTGTATTAATATATTTTTCAATTCTGTGATGTAATTTTCTTTTGCGATCTGATAGTGAAGTAAACAATATGTCGCTTCCATCATCGCGAGCATGAATAAATACAGGATTGTTCGGATTTGATGTTTTTATCTGTACGGTAAGTTTGGTTTTTTCATAAAACTCACTATTGATATTATGTAACTTAATTAATTTGTTAGTATTCATAGAGATTGTCTGCCGATATTTCCAAGCAAAATTATGCCATTTTTCTGAGATGATGAATATTCCAATTATTAATGAAATGATTGGTATTAGCGCAACGACAGAATATATAAATCTTTTTTTCATATCTAAATCATACCTCAATAGTTTTTACAAATATAATGTCACGAGTTAGAGATATAAGAGCCGTTATCAATAACTAACATCTGTCACGGAAGTGTATGACCAATATGGTAGTCTATTTATCCTTTTATAATCAATTTTTTTCTGAAACGTCTATATCCCAGAGTTGCTCCACCAACAATAAAGAGAACGGAACTGATTGGCTCTGGTACTATAGCAAGTCTGTCAATAACGGCAATGCCGTACCCATCAGCGATCCAAGACCTTTGATACTGGTAGCCGGTGCCGAGATTGAAGTTCCATGAGTGGAATTCTTCAGCTTCATGTTCCGTACCCGACCAATATAAACGGCCGGAACTCAGATTCTGAAAGACACCGGTGTTGGTCAGGCAATTATTTGTCCCATAGCAAGCTGTTTGGTTTCCAGAGGTGTCATAACTTCCTATGTTCCCAAGTTCCGCATAGAACAGATGCCCCAACTCATTACTTGTTATATTATATCCAGCTGACGTTGATGAAGAAGAGTGGAATATACGAAGGATATCTAATGGCAATCATCGTGCCAATACATAAAAGAAGATAAAGGAATATGCCCATAACAGCATAGGGGCAGTAAAGACAGGAGAAGAAGACGGAGTAAGAATAACCTTTGATGCATGGATATCACAGTTAAGACTAATAAACAAAAACATGAAGATCATAGGCAACAAGATGATAGAACTGGCCAAAGAGACAGAGTTTTTTGAGATACTGGTATCACGGGGATATCGGATTTATCCACAGCCCGACTGATAGGAGAATGCCGGGACCTTTCTCTCTTTGAGCATTATAAACAGATAGAGAAAATGGCTGGATCAAACATACGGCTCTGTGATTCGGGCAAATATGCTGGCACACGGAAAATAAACAGGATGGGAAACAGGCGGTTATTAAAGCTCATCTATGTAATGACGACTCAGACGGCAAGGTTTATGCCGGAGGTGAGAATAAAGTTTTTGAAGCGGCAGCTTAATTATCAGATATTTATTATTGCATAAATAATGTCATTCCCGTGAACACGGGAATCCAGTTTTGATCTTTGACAATTTGGAATATTAGTTTGAGATGTTCGGGAACAAAAGTAGTGAAGAAGAGGCCCCATCTGATCCATAGGGCCTCCCGGAGCGGCCTGGCGTTGATGTCTGTAGAAGGTACCATGTAAATCTGACCGTCGGTAGAAAAGTACGCTTCGATCGGAAGACATAAAAAAACGGGACCTTCGCTGCGGCACAGAGCCTTTGTTCAGAGCCAACAGGACAGGTGCGTCTCAAATATGGGAAAGGACAGCTTGAAATATAACGATTTATTATCAAAGATCAGAGAAATATTATTCTCAATTTAATTTTTTACTTGACACATGGGAAGTAGCTGAGATGTTTTATTTCAGGATACTTTCGGGCCAGTCTCACAAATTCCTTTTCAAACCCATTCTTCTCTTTCTCATAGGCTTTGATTTGCCTATCCAGACATTCCAGCACAAATTGCTCACCC
>PJEL010002625.1_pt1 | contig 16227 bp, 10 predicted proteins | sample 1853271 | NCBI WGS metagenome assembly PJEL01 (sample SAMN08108733, study PRJNA415343) | Invertebrate metagenome, whole genome shotgun sequencing project. | host: Globobulimina | place: Sweden: Gullmar Fjord | collected 2015-08
AAGCTTTTTCTAAGTTTGCTCCCCCAAGTTACCCATATTATTAGGGTATCTTACCTGTATTATTGGGAGAGCAAATTCATTTATAGGATTTCTTTTAACTTAAAACCGACTTCCAGGTATAACGTTAGCAAACTGTGTATCGCACGAAACTATGTATCGCAAGCTTCTGATTTAGTATCTTAAATCAGCTCAAATGGGTCTCTTGTGAAAGACTGAGCTAAGCTCAGGAAAACGTTTTCACTTAGGAGAAGCGGCTTTCTTGCTTTCTTCTCCAAGATGCCGACTTGAGCACAGATGAGCAAAAGATATTGGCCCCTCATCCTTGATGAGAATTCACCCCAAGCCCACTGTGTGGGGCACTGAAGCCTAAAGCTTTGTAGTGTAAAGCAGTTTTCCCGGCTTCTCCAATAATAAAGAATTGAGAGGATTAAATGAGTCAAGACAAGCATCAAATCGATTCCCTTGTTCTAAAATCAGCATGGCAGCGTTATGCCGAGTTTGATGCCAATGCTTTGTCGGCGGCCAAACAGCGTAAATTTATGCGGCAAGCGGCCTTAATTGCGGCCTTGGTTACGGTGGTGTTGGCAGTTGGTTCGAATAATTATGATGCCTATTTAAATCTGCTATATACCTACATACCCAACCTACAAGCTCTTAACGCAGTTTTGATCTGGACAGGTAAGTCCCTTCATATAATTTTAATTTCGGCTTTAATTTTGAACTTTCTGCTGATAGGGGCAGTCATTCGATTGCAGCAAAATGAAAATGCACAAGAGTTACGGGCGGCTGCTGAGGAAATAAAAAAAGCGATATATCTTTACCGGACTCTATTACAATGGCACGATGAACGAGACCATTTCCTCAAACGTCGTTTGTCAGATATTCAGCGGCAAACGGCAAAAACCTTTGGTAGTGACTTGGTTTTAAGGCCTTATAAAGGTGATTTACCCCCCTATTATGATCCATCTGACCCCAAAAGCGACCCTGGATTTACCCATTTAATGCCTGATACTTATCTGCACTATCGGATAAATCATCAACTAGAGTATTATGGTAAGCAAATAATTCAACCTCAAATGGCTAGAGTTTTTTTGTTAAGGAGTTTATTGATCGTTGGATTAATCAGTACACTTTTGGCTAGTATTGGCGGCGTATTAACTGCTTTGGTTGCTATTGGTGTTTTCTTTGCTGTCGGTTTGATGAATTGGTTAAACCCCAGAGAAATCAGCAATCAAATAAATAGTTATAACCAACTCATATTGGGTTTACAGACCGTTCATGATCATTGGCAAAGCTTAAGTGCTGAGGAGAAAACGGGCGGACAATTTTTCAAGCTTGTAACGGCTACAGAACAGATTATTTGGAGTCAATATAATAGAAATGCTAGTGAACTTTGGCAGGCTGTGGAAGTCTTAGAAGGGCAGGTTACCAATGATATTTTAGATGATGTCATGCTCTTGCCTGTTGCAGCCACTATTTTTGCTGATAGTCACTCTACACTTACCGTAAACGAAAAAGATGTAAAAGTGATAGAGCTAGAGGCCATTGTCAAAGAAGTGGACCATCAGCCACAAGAATATCTTGAAGATAAAGAAGAAGCTGTTCCGGAAAAAGAAGAGCCTAAAAAAGAGGAGAAAACGCTGTCTCTGGTTAATGATGCTGAAGTTACCACCTCTAAAGCCACTTCAACTGGGCATAAACGAAAGGGTCGCCCCCATGCCTTTGTGGTCATGCCCTTTGGTCGCAAGCAAGGTGCAGAAGGGCGCTGGTATGATTTTAATGCCATTTATGTTGACCTTATTAGACCCGCCCTTGAAGATGCTGGTTTTGAAGCTTTTCGGGCTGATGAAGAGAGCGTTAGCGGTGACATCCTGACCGACATGTTTCAGGAGTTACTTTTGGCTGATTTGGTTATTGCCGATATGAGCATTGACAACGCCAACGTCTTTTATGAGCTTGGGGTTCGTCACGCTATGCGTAAGCGGGGGTTGGTCCATATTCAATCCGGTCGGGCTTATATGCCCTTTGATATTTTTAATGTGCGTACAATTCCTTATCAAACTGACAAAAATGGTCGCCCTGACCCGGAAAGTTTGGAAAAAGATAAACAGACAATTACCAAAATCACCCGTGAAACCTGGATTTCTGATATTGACCGCGTCCATAGCCCAATTTTTAACTTGCTTGATGGTTTGATTGAACCCGACCGTAAAACCCTACGAACCCCGCTAGCAACGGGTTTCTGGCGAGAGTATAATGAATGGCGAGAGCGGGTCTCGGTGGCCCAACGTCAGAAGCGTATTGGTGATATATTGGTGTTGACTGAAGAAATCAGAAACCCTCTTATTAAAGAAGAAGCCATTGGTGAAGCAGGTCGCGCCCTGCGCAGTATGGGGCGCTTTGAATTGGCTTTAGATCAATACCGTAAAGGTTTAGAACTTAACCCTAAAAATGTTTCCTTCCGTCGTGAAGAAGCCTTTCATCTTAATCGTTTGCAGCGGACTGATGAAGCTATTGTTAAATTAGAGCGACTTCTGCAAGATGAGCCTGATGATACCGAAGCAATTTCATCTCTGGGGCGTATTTATAAGCAGATGTGGCAAGAAACATGGGATAGCATAGATGACCCCAAAAAACGCAAACAAGAGGCTTATGAAGCCTCTCACTGGTTGGTTAAAGCGGCCTACACCTACTTAAAAGGCTACCGGGTTGATCAAAATGAATATTATCCGGGTATTAATGCGCTGGGTTTGGCAGTTTTGATGGACTTTTTGGCTGATGAGTTTGATTTGCATGAGGACCCTGATGTTATCCAATTGCGAGAAGATTTACCCAAACTTACGGGGGCCATTCAATTTGTTTTAGAAAGTGTTACTCAAAAAGACTCCACTGACTTTTGGTCGCTGGCTTCATTGGCCGACCTTTATGTCTATATTGCTGATGATCCAATACGTGTAACCCGGGCTTATAAAAAAGCATTAACAGCTGCCCGGAAAAACGTTTTCAATTTGAGATCTTCTCTGGGACAATTACAGTTGTTACAGTCAATCGGGTTTAGGCCAGAGCATGTGCAGGCGGGTATTGATGTTATTAAAGGTGAAATTAATAGAATTATTCAGGAAGAAGATGAAGAGTCAGGCGTTAGTTCTGCCCCGCCTAAGGTATTTGTTTTTGCTGGGCATACCATCGATAGACCGGGTCAAGCAGAGTCTATTTTCCCATCGGGCATGGAAAGAGAGGTTCGCACAGAAATTAATAAAGCCCTGGATAAGTTTGGGGCCAGTGGAAATGATATAGCTATGACCCCTGGTGTTTCAGCCGGTGGTGAGATTATCTTTATTGAAGAATGTTTAAAACGCGACATCAAAGTTGAAATCCACCTTCCTTTTGTTGAGTCTCGTTACGTTGACTATTGGATTAGTTTTGCTGGTGAAGAGTGGACAACCCGTTATTATGCCATCCGTACCAACCCTGATATTACTATCCGTCTTCAGATTGATCATATTGGTAAGTTAAAGCGAGGGGATGATCCTTATGAACGTAATGAACGCTGGACCCTTTACTCCTCTATGATTCATGGCACACATCAAATGCGACTTATTTTGTTGTGGGATGGTGTTGTTGATGATATAAAGGGTGGCCCTGATAATATGTTAGCCGAGGTTCGATATATGGGGGGTAGGTATACCCACCTAAATACCACCAAATTTAATTATTGGAAAGCAGGGGGCAAAGTTAGCAAGGCTTTGGATTTACTGGCTGACCTATAAATTTATCTGGCTACTACTTATTTACGGCTAAATAAACCCGCTAAGCTGGCTAAACATCCGCTGGCTTGTGATGGTTTTGGTTGGGGTAAAGTTGGTGTGGGGTCAGGGATATAGGGTTGTTCAATGGCTTTTTGATAAGCTCCATAAGCATCACCACGTCCTATGCCTTGAGTATTAGGCAAAGCCCCGATGCTGACCGCACCAGCCAACATCTGATTTTTTGTTCGTTCTGCCGTTAATTTGGGATTAGCTTCAAGCATTAGGGCAGCTACACCAGAGGCGTGGGGGGCAGCCATGCTGGTGCCATTTGCGGTAACATAACCTGCCCTAACAACCTGCCCCATTTGGGTTCCGGCAGCTTGCGGAGCAATAATATCGACCCCCGGATAAACAATATCGGGTTTAATTCTGCCGTCAGCGGTGGGGCCGCGTGAAGAAAATCTGGCTATCTGGTCACTGTCGGTTATGGCTCCAACCGTAATAACATAACGCGCACATCCCGGCGAGCCAATGGTTCTTTCTGTAGGGCCTGAGTTTCCGGCGGCAATGCACATGACAATATCGGCTTGCAGCACAGCCTCATCACACAAGACTGATAAAGCATCCGTTCCATCACAAGAGACAGCCCCTCCTAAAGAAAGATTGATGACTTGCACCTGTTGTTCTAAAACAGCCCACTCAATGCCAGCCATGACCTCGCTCATCAAACCGCTGCCATTGGCCCGTAAAACCTTGCCAATATAAAGATTAGCTTCGGGTGCAATGCCCATATATTTACCATTTGATTTAATGCCGCTGCCGGCTACTACACCAGCTACGTGGGTTCCATGCCCGTTATCATCACGGGCGCTGCCTCCCACAAAACTTTTGGTGGCTATAATACGCCCCCCAAAATCAGGATGTGTTTCATCGATGCCCGTATCAATAATAGCCACTTTGATGCCTTTGCCCTTAAGCCCAAGCTCCCTTACTTTTGGCATTGATATTTTAGGAGCCGAACTGTCCAAACAGGCTTGAATGGGCAAATCAGGCCAGATTTGCTCAACATCTTCCTGTTTGCCCAAATTTTCAATATCCGCAGCGGTTATTTTGATCGCTTCAGCAGGGAAAAGTTTAAAGGCACAATCAATCTGTGCTGAACTCGGAACGGCTTGTGTATTTAACATACCTGCCTTGCGGCGGATAATAACCGGGATTTGGTCTTGATTACTCAAAGTATTCATTTGAGTTCGTAGTTCTGATCCAATTTTAGTCATCTTATTTACCTCTCCTGTGAAACCATTTTAAATAGGGATTGTTCGACTCCTCAGTAAAATCCTTAGCTTATGCTACTAACCGGGGCATCCAACTCTATGCTTTTGACCCAATCTTGGTCAAGCAACTTGAGGGCATTTGCTCCCAAACCAGACACGGCTACACCAGGCGACAATTTGAACTGCTGTTTAACTTGTAAACCTGCTGAAGCCAACCAATCAAGATAGGGGGTGGCATCACCATGGATTCGTACTATTAAGTTAACACTTTGCTGTGGTGTTGATTTTAGTTGTTGTTCCAACCCAACCTGCATTTTTGTCATAAACCGCTCCAATCTTTAATTTTATTATACAACGTAAAGCATAATAAGGAAAACGTTTTTAAGTAATACCATCATTGCCCGATTACAGAAATTAGGTTATTATAATTGCAGCAGTTCTCGGTTTGGCCTATAAGATGCCGGGGACTTGGTATCATGCACCTGTAGACCATCCAAAATCAGTAACTTTAGCTTCACAACAGTCCCCGGCATCTGGGTTGATCTCTAAAGCGGGAATTGTTATTATAATTGGGTGTATTTTAAGGACAAGTGATAATATGGAACAATTATCAACCTTAGTTAAAGAGTTTCCCAACGGTCAACAGGCCTTATCTGTTTGCATAAATGGTGATAGTGATCCCGCCTCTATTGTTGAATCATTACAACTGCCCCGCTGTTCGCGTTTATTTATACTCTCTGGTGGGGCCGGGAATATATCGCCAGAAACATTTTTACGGCTCACTGATTTATTTGAGACAGTCGGTCAAACCATTTCTCGAATAGGATGTACTGTTATTGATGGGGGAACTCAATCTGGGGTTATGCAGCTTATGGGTGAGGCTTTGTCCCAAACTGCTAGAACTGCCCCACTTATTGGGGTGGTTCCCGTTTATGCCGAGGTTGGACCCAATGGTATACAGGCAGAAAATATATTGGAACCCCATCACTCTAATTTTGTGTTGATAGCCAGCAGTGATTGGGGCGCTGAAGTTGAAACGATGTATGGGTTGGCGGCATATCTTGGGGCTCAAATCCCTTCGGTAGCCATGTTGGTTAATGGTGGCGGCATCTCGCTGATAGAGGTTGAGAAGAACGTAAAACAAGGGCGCGAAATTATTGTGATTGTAGGTAGTGGTCGTTTAGCTGATGAAATTACCCAGGCTATTCTTTTCCCCGAACGAGAAACCCGTGACCGTATTAAAGCTGTGGTTAGTAAAGGTCGTTTGATTTTATTTAATCTTGAAACACCTCCCCAAGAGTTAGCCCAAATTTTAGAACAACGCCTCAATTAATTTTGTTGGGCTTCTCCAATAAGCTCAATCATTTTCGGTGTTGTCCAGAGGTAAAGTAAAATAAAATGTACTCCCCTGATCCATTTCACTTTCAACCCCAACTTGCCCCTCTAATTTCTTTATAATGCGCCGTACAATAGATAAACCCAGGCCATATCCTTTGATTGTGACCTCACTCAAACGGGTGAATTCAGTAAAAAGTTCAGCCTGTTCTTTTGGGGTTAACCCCGTGCCATTATCTTTTATCCAAAAGCGTACCATACCGTCACTTTGGATTGTATGACCAAACTCCAGCTGTGGAGGACGGCCCCCATATTTTAAACCATTGCTTAGATAGTTGGTCCATACTTCTTCGACCCAGGGGGCATACCCTATAGTAGTGGGCCAGGTTTCAGGGCGTATTATTTGAGCCTGATACTCCTCTATCATTAGGGCTAAGCGATTTTCAGATGAAGTGACAATATCGACCATATTTAAGGGGCTTGTTTCTATTTTCTTTTTACGCACCCCAGCCAACAAAAGCAAGGCATCAATGATGCCAAACGTTTGGTCTACGGTTGCATGCAATCTTTGCAGCATATTTTGCAGTTGATCGTTTTCTATATCGGGCAAACGCATAAGAATAAGTTGGGCGTACCCGTTAACGGCCCCTAATGGATTCCGCAGGTCATGGGCTACGGTATGGGCAAAGGCATCCAACTCATCGTTTTGGGCTTTGAGTTCCTCTACCATCTGTTTACGTTCGGTTACATCACGTGATACGGCAATAACTTCCTGGGCCCGATTGGTTTGGGGGTCGTAAATAATTTTGCTTAGGGTTTCGAGCCAAATATAAGAATGGTCCTTTTTTCTGGCCCGGTAAGTGATGGTAGAAGTCGTGGGCCAGGTTTCAATGGGTTTGTTAAGCATCTCTATGGTTTCTAAATCTTGGGGGTGGAAAAATTTATTGGCATGGTGGCCCACCATCTCATGAACTTCATAGCCAAGTAAAGATTGACAGGCGGGAGAAACATAACGATAGATACCATCGGGGGTTTGCCTGGAGATCATATCGATTGAGGTTTCAGCCAATAAACGATATCTGGCCCGACTTTCCTGGAGTGCATCCCGCACACGCAGACGCACTAAATTTTCTTCCTGCAGTTTTTTGTTTTGCTCCCGAACTGTGTTTAAGTGATGGCTAAGGTTTAAAATTGCCTTAATGCGGGCCAACACTTCTGCATAATGAAGGGGTTTGCTGATAAAGTCGATAGCCCCAACTTCAAAGGCTTTAAGTCGGTCAGCCCGGCTGGTCATAGCGCTAACAAAGATAATGGGGATATCTTTACTGCTTTCATTATCCTTTAAACGGCGACAGGTTTCAAAACCATCGATGCCAGGTAATTGAACATCTAAAAGAATGATATCGGGTTGAGCTTCGCCGATATACTCCAGGCTGCTTTCACCATCGGAGGCCCCAATGACGGTAAAACCATACTCCTGCAGATATTCAGATATTATGCTTAAGTCAGCCGGATTATCATCCACAACGAGGATAATATCTTGTTTGTTGCTCGTCATCAATCAACTATCTCCAACCGTAATACATATCTTATATTTTTCAATCGTAAATCGTAAATCTGAAATCGTAAATTGATCTAGCTACTATCTTAATTAATTTGCTTTTTTAAAGCAACAAAATTACCATTGCCTGCCTGGGCTAAAATTTCCCCCTGATGAAAAACACGTTTGCCCCGCACGTAGGTTGATATGATTTTACCCTGAAGTTCAATATCTAAATAGAGTTTATCAACATCTTTGGCCTGACTCCACATTTGCCCATGACTTAAGCTGCTTGTAGGGCGGGGGTCATATAAACAAATATCAGCCTCGGCTCCCGCTTGGATAATGCCTTTACGGGGTATAAGCCCAAACAAACGGGCGGGTTGGGTACAAATTAACCTGACAACATTCTCTACCGTTAAGCGTTTATCTCGTAGAGCAGCCGTCATTAACAAAGGGAGCATAGCCTGCACTCCGGGGGCCCCGGAAGGTGATAACCAAACCCCATCCCAGCCGCGCTCTTTTTCTTTAACCAGATAGGTTGAGTGGTCAGTAGTGACAACATCTAACCAACCATTAGCCAGCCCCATCCAGAGGGCCTGTTGGTCAGACTTGGCCCGGATAGGGGGATTGATTTTGGCATAAGGCCCCAAACGTAGATAATCTGCTTCATCAAAAAAGAGGTAGTGGGGGCAGGTTTCGGCGGTGACATCAACCCCATCCTGGCGAAAACGACGAATGATTTGCAGAGCATGAGCGCAACTGACATGGGCGATATGCACCGGAGCTTTTAGGGCCTCGGCCATAGTCAGCAGCCGAGCAACCGCCAGAGCCTCAACCACCGGAGGACGCGAGTCCATGTGTGCCCGCAGGTCCGTTCGTGCTGCGGCTTGCATATTGGCCAGGCCCATTTCTAACAAGGCATCGCTTTCGCAATGGACCACTAACCGCCGCCCGCTTTTTTTAACCAGAGTCAGAGCTTGATATAGTTGGTCATCCTCGGTTAAACAGATGCCAATAAATTCATCCTCTCGCCCCAACGGAGCACGGTGCATAAAAATTTTAAAGGCAATGGCCCCCTCCTCAGCCATCTCTAAGACATCAGCCTGATTTAAGGTGCCGGGAGCCCCAAACAGGGCAAAATCAACCAGGCATTGTTCTGTAGCCAAACGGCGGCGATTGCGGAATGTTTCTGGTGTAGCGCAGCCTGGTTTAGAGATGGGCATCTCAAAAATAGTTGTCACCCCCCCCGCTGCCGCGGCCCGAGTTTCGGTGTAAAAATCGCCCCGTTCTGTATAGGCTGGAGTACGGGCGTGAAAGTGAATGTCAATTGCGCCGGGCAAAACCAGCAGCCCACTGGCATCAACTGTCTCCTGAGCGGCTGGCAACAGTCCCGGCATACTCAGGCTAACAATATGACCATCACTTATGCCAATATCCGCCAAGTAGCGCTTGTGTTCGGTCACAATTTGACCATTAATAATAGCTAAATCCACAATAATACCTCTTTGAATAGTTGATAGTTGATTATGACAAATTACTGTTCACTGTTCATTATTTACTAACTAATTACTGTTTGCTAACTGCCGACTTAACCACACTTTTAAGTCTTTCATTGCTTGCGAGTGTACCTCTTCGTGAGAAACCCAAGCGTATAACATTAGCGAACTGTGTATCGCACGAAACTATGTATCGCCAGCTTCTGATTTAGTACCTTAAATCAGCTCAAATGGGTCTCTTGCGAAATAAAAAGGTTTCGCTTGGGAGAAGCGGTTTCCTTCTCCAATAAATGTGGACCAAAAACCCTAAAGGTTTTTGAAACCTTTAGAGTCTGGCTACATCCCCAATAGATTTAAAAAGGATACCTTTCTTTAAGCTTGAATTGTAACATAAAAGCGATTAAAAATACATTTTTTGGGGAGATTTATTAGCTGGAGTGCAGATTTATTGGAGAAGCCGGGAAAACTGCTTTACACTACAAAGCTTTATGCTCTAGTGCCTAATAATGCCTCCTTGTAGACCTCCATACTCCTTCGGTAACATTTTAGAGCAATGAATACGGGTATTGCACAAATTGATGAGGTGATGGTATACTCTCAACAATAAATCTATCTAACGTTTGTTAGATTTTATAAAACGAATTCGGATGACAAAAAACCACAAACGAGATACTTCACGCACACGTATACTTGATGAATCCGCCCGACTTTTCCGCCAGAAAGGTTACGCCGCAGTTTCGTTGCGGGCCATTGCGGATGCTGCCAATATGAAAGCCGGGAGTGTTTATTATCACTTTAGTAGCAAAGAGGAGATTGTCATTGCCGTACTAAATAAAGGTGTTAAAGTGGTCCACGATGAAGTAGCGGCCGGGATAGAGCGGTTGCCGGATGATGCTTCCGCTGATGATTTGATTCGTAGCGGCATTGTCAATCATTTGAAAGCATTATTAGAATTTAGCAATTACACCTCAGCTAATGTTCGTATCTATGGACAGGTACCAGAATCGGTTCGCGACGCTAATCGGATTGTACGACTTGAGTACGAAGCCTGTTGGAATCAGATTCTTAAGACAGCGGTGAAAAAAGGTGGTGTTCGCCAAGGTGTGGATTTAAAGGTTTTTCGGATGTTATTAATTGGCTCACTCAATGCCACGCTCGAATGGTTTGATCCCTTCAAAGGCGAGGTCAAAAACCTTGCCGACCGCTATGCGGACCTACTACTGTGTGGTTTTCTGGTTAACCAGAAGGTGGGTGCATGAGCCGGCTCATCAGTAAGATCGATCCGCAATCGGATGTTTTCAGAGAAAATCAGACCTATTATCAGAAACGGTTGGCGACCCTGCGTGAACGGCTGGCCAGGGTGATCCGTGGTGGCAGCGATACACATGTCGAACGGCACCAGCGGCGGGGGAAAATTCTGGCTCGGGATCGTATTGACCGTTTGCTCGATGCAGGCTCTCCATTTCTGGAACTCTCCCCTCTTGCGGCCTGGGGACAATATAATAATGAACTGCCTGGAGCGGGGATTGTAACCGGGATCGGTATCGTTTCTGGCACACTCTGTGTAATTATTGCTAATGATGCGACGGTTAAAGGGGGTTCATTTTTTCATGAAACGGTTAAGAAGCACATTCGGGCGCAGGAAATCGCTGAAGAAAATCGGCTGCCCTGTCTCTATCTGGTCGATTGTGGTGGCGCGTACCTGCCGGAGCAAGATCGGGTTTTTCCAGACCGTGATCATTTTGGCAACACCTTTTATCGACAGTGCCGTCTGTCAGCCGCCGGGTTGCCACAGTTGTCGGCCGTATTTGGTGGCTGTACGGCCGGGGGAGCCTATATTCCCGCGCTTTCCGATCAGGTTATCATGGTTGCCGGTAACGCACGCATTCATTTAGGTGGCCCTTCAATTGTAAAAGTTGCGATCAATGAAGACATCGATGGCCAAACGCTGGGGGGCGCCGAGATGCATACCCGCATATCCGGTGTATCCGATCATCTGGCGGTCGATGAACCGCAGGCTCTTGCTCTGCTGCGCAACCTGGTTGCGGAACTGAACCTGCAGCGAGTCACCATTCCAAATGTTATGCCTGCTCAACCCCCATTATACGACCCTGACGAACTGACGGGTATTGTCAGTCATAACCGCAAAATCCCTTACGATGTCCAGGAAGTTATTGCCCGCTTGACCGACCAGAGCCGGTTCCAGAAATTCAAACCGGACTGGGGTGAAACCCTCGTTTGCGGAACCGCCAGGATACACGGTCATCCTGTCGGAATTCTGGGGAATAACGGAGCCCTCTTTTCGGAATCATCGCTCAAAGGGGCCCATTTCATTGAGCTTTGCGATCAACGCAATATTCCCCTTCTGTTTTTACACAACATTACCGGCTATATGGTTGGTAGTGAGGCTGAACGAAACGGCATTGCCAAGGATAGCGCCAAAATGGTCTATGCCATGTCGATCACCCGCGTACCAAGATTTTCAGTCATCATTGGTGGCTCTTACGGGGCCGGTAACTACGGCATGTGTGGCCGAGGTTTTCGGCCACGCTTTTTGTTCGCCTGGCCGTCGGCTGAAGTGGCCACTATGTCGGCCGATATTGCTGCTAATGTAATGCTAGAGTTGAGACGCAGCAAGTTGAAAGAGATTACCCCCGATCAGACGGAGATGGATGCCATTGAGCAGCGGGTTCGGGCACAATATGCCGAGCAGAGCGATCCTTACTATGCCACATCACGTCTGTGGGACGACGGCATTATCGAACCGACTCAAACCCGCGATGTCATCGGTTTATGTTTGGCCTTGGCTGCATCAACGCCGGAACCGGGACCCCGTACGCCGGTATATCGCATGTGATCTTATTGGAGAAGCCGGGAAAACCCATTTGAGCTGATTTGAGGTATCAAATCAGAAGCTTGCGATACGTAGTTTCGTGCGATACACAGTTCGCTAACGGTATACGCTTGGGTTTCTCACCACAGCTTTGAAACAATCTAACTCATGAATTTAGACAAAATCCTGATTGCCAATCGCGGTGAGATTGCCGTGCGCATCATACGTGCCTGTCGTCGGCTGGGCTTGCGAGCCGTTGCCGTTTATTCTGATGCTGATCGCAACGCGCCGTATGTCGCTTTAGCCGATGAAGCTTGCCACATCGGTCCCTCAGATGCTAAACAAAGTTATCTCAACGGGGCTATGTTGATCGAAGCTGCCAAACGAACTGGGGCCGACGCTGTGCATCCCGGTTATGGTTTTTTGGCGGAAAACAGTGATTTTGCCCGGCTGTGTGAGGCGGTCGGGCTTACTTTTGTCGGCCCTTCAGCCACTGTCATCGACCAAATGGGGTCGAAAATCACTGCCAAAGTGACGGCTGAAGCGGCCGGTGTGCCGGTGGTGCCGGGTTACCACGGCCCGGATCAATTGACCGCAAGATTAACCCACGAGGCTCAACGCATCCGGACACCGCTCCTGATCAAATCCAGTGCTGGCGGCGGTGGGCGCGGTATACGGCGTGTCTTTGACTTGAACGAGTTTGATCAGGCGCTCTCAATTGCCCAACAGGAAGCCCAGGCCGCCTTTGGCGATCCGTCGGTCTTACTGGAACGATTCATTGCCGCCGCCCGCCATATCGAAGTGCAAATTTTGGGGGATAAACACGCTCAGGTTGTGCATCTGTTTGAGCGAGACTGCTCGATTCAGCGCAATCACCAGAAAATCATCGAGGAGGCCCCGGCCCCCAATCTGCCTGCCCAAACCAGGACACGGTTATTGAAGGACGCCGTTAAGCTGGCCCAGTCCATCCGCTATGATAGCGTTGGTACGCTCGAATTTATCGTCGATCCCACAACCAACGACTATTATTTTCTCGAAATGAATACCCGCTTGCAGGTCGAGCATCCGGTGACCGAAGCGATCACCGGTATCGATTTGGTCGAGTGGCAGTTGCGCGTCGCGGGCGGCGATGCGCTGCCGTTTGTGCAGGACGATCTCCGTTGCACCGGTTGGGCACTGGAGGCACGGGTGGTAGCCGAGAACCCGGCCGAAAATTTTCGACCGGAGACCGGCCGGATTTGTGTCTATCATGAACCGGAAGCGGCCCATCTGCGAATTGATAGCGGGGTTCAGTTAGGGAGTGAGATCAGTCACTATTACGATTCGTTACTGGCCAAAGTCATCGTTACAGGCTCTGACCGCCAGACCGCGCTGAACCGGCTAAAGCGGGCGTTGGTCAACTTTCGACTCGGCGGCGTGGGAACCAACCTTCCCTTTCTTCTCGATGTGTTGAACCAGGATGCATTTGCCCAAGGATTGCATCACACAGGCACGTTAAGCCTGGCCTATCCCGATGGGTGGCGGCCGGTGCCGGTCTCGGCTTACCAGATCGCCCTGGCTGTGCTGGTTATGTTATTGCATGAGCAACAGGCGTGGCCCATTGCCGTCCCGCCAACGCCCTGGACTACCCTGGGCAACTGGCGAGTGACCGAACCGGCCGGTCGTCCTGGAGCTACCGTCTATTATTTTAGAGACTTAGAGGGTCAACTGGTTGAGGCGACGGTGAAAGGGCGGTATGGTCAGTATGAGGTAAACATCGCCGGGGAAACCGTTATTTCGACCAAAAATGCCACGCTTTCTGCCGGCCATTTCGTTTGTGAAGAAGCTGAATATCGCTATTCACTTGGGGTTGAAATTCGCCAAAAGTGCGTTACCCTCTACGATGACAGTAGTCAGCCAGAAATTGAACTGCTGTCGGCAGAGGATGCGTTATTGACCGGTCGAGAGTCTGAACTGGCCGATCTCAATGTCATCACGGCCCCCCTGCCGGGGTTGGTTGTCGAGGTGTTTGCCGCACCGGGAGATCAAGTTACTGCTGGTCAGACCATCGTTGTTCTGGAAGCGATGAAGCTGCTGCAAAATCTTGCCGCTCCTATATCAGGAACCGTCTCAGCCGTGCCTACCAAACCCGGAAATACGGTCGCTGGCGGGGCTGTTTTAGTTCTCATTGATCCGGCTGAGTGATCATACCAAAAAGGAAAACCAATTATGCAAAAAAGTATCTATTTTAATGAAGAGCATGACATGCTGCGTACTCTGATCCGTAAGTTTGTGGAAGCCAAGGTTGTGCCCAACGGCCACGTCTGGGAATCTGAGGGAATGACACCGCGTAGCGTGTTGAAACAAATGGGAAAACTTGGCCTTCTTGGGTTGCGCTATCCGGAAAAATATGGTGGGGCTAATCTCGATACTTTGGCCACTGTGGTCCTTGCCGAAGAATTGGGACGCTCAACCTTTGGCGGTTTTGCCATAACCGTACTTGTGCATACCGATATGGCCTCGCCCCACCTGGTCAATGCTGGAAACAAATACCAGTTGGAGAGATATATGCCCGGCATTATCACCGGAGATCTGATTACGGCGGTTGCAGTCACCGAACCGGATGCAGGCTCGGATGTAGCCGGTATCCGAACCAGAGCTACTAAGGACGGCGATCACTGGGTTCTAAACGGATCAAAGATGTACATCACAAATGGGGTACACGCCGATCTCTATTTTGTCGCTGCCAAGACAGACCGGGGGGCCAAAGGTTCACCAGGTATTACCATGTTCTTGCTCGAAAAAGGGACCCCAGGATTTATCGTTGGCCGCGCCCTCGAAAAAATGGGGTGGCATAGCTCGGATACGGCCGAACTGGCCTTTGATAATTGCCGGGTACCTGAGGAAAATGTCTTGGATGAGATCGGCCGGGGCTTTTATGCGATTATGAACAATTTCCAGAACGAACGCATCGTTCTTGGTGCTCAGGCACTGGGTGAAGCCCAAAAAGCACTTGAACTTACCCTCAATTATGTCAAACAGCGGGAGGCATTTGGTGGGGTTTTATGGGCTAAGCAGGCCATCCGTCAGCGCTTGTCCCAACGGTTGGCAGAGGTTGAGGCTGGTCGGCAGTTAACCTATCACGCCGCCTGGTTAGATGCCCAAGGCATGGACTGCGTCAAAGAGGTTTCTATGGTCAAAGCTTACTGTGGTGAGCTGGTCAATAAGGTTCTTTACGATTGCCAACAATTCCACGGCGGCTTCGGCTACATACGCGAAAGCGCCATCGAGCGCATGGTTCGCGATGCCCGTATACAGGCAATTGGTGGTGGTGCGACAGAGATAATGCTGGAGGAGATTGCGAAGCGAGTTTGAAGTTTTCTGCATCCAGATTTAAAAACGCTTGACCAAATCTCCTCGCTTTTGTGTTCGGGAGCATTTCCTACAGGGAACTATTCCAAGCTAAAAATTAGCAGGAATATTTTTAACTTACCTCAATCCCCTCACCCCACTAACAGTGAGGACAAACGTATGGCAAATCAAGAACAATATGTAGTAGCATAAGCAAAATCATTTGTACGACTTTTATTGCAGTCCTTTATTAGAACCAATAAATCAATTATATCACTCTAACTGAAAATTCTCTCAATTATTTTCATCCCATATTCAACGACTCGCAAATGATGTGCATTGAATTAGCTGAGGACACTGATTTTAGGTCAGTGTCCTCAATCTGTTTCAGTAGGTCAGTTATTCCATCGCCTGGCCAGCACCCACTACTCTACAGGCGAAGCCTACACCTTCAACCTCAACGGCCACTTACTCAACACCGGCGTGATGACTAATGTGCTTGACTCGGTCAACCGCACCCAGAGCGGTCTAAGGCGGCAAAAATAAGTCCAAAACCAAGCTACACAGGCGAGCAAAAAGTCCCCCTCCCTCGAGGGAGGGGTTAGGGGAGGGGGAAATCTCCAAGCCCTCTTATGAGGGCAGCCTCCGTATCTATGAATGGACAGTC